>Ga0316219_1000011_pt1 | contig 282217 bp, 195 predicted proteins | sample TBH18003PmetaG_FD_203635 | JGI IMG/M metagenome (GOLD analysis project Ga0316219, IMG submission 203635) | Freshwater microbial communities from Trout Bog Lake, Wisconsin, USA - TBH18003P | ecosystem: Environmental > Aquatic > Freshwater > Lake > Hypolimnion/Profundal zone | place: USA...
AGATCACGACCGATGGATTGCCGCTTTTTATCTTTAATGGTAAAATTTATCCCCGTTTTAGAGTTGATCAACCCAGGCATATCGACTCCGATACCATAAACCTTTTCGTCCGGGATCTGGTGATCGGTAATTAACCGGCTGGCCGCCTCATGCAGCTTTTCAACAAGCTGAGGATCATCGATGTGCGTATTTATTTCGGCAATCGGGGTGACAAACTTTTGGTAACAGTCCAGAATAGCCATATTGGCAGAGAAGCGGGCGATGTCGCAGGAAATCACATAAAAGCCATCTTCAGGTAAGCCGTAAAGACTCGGTTTTCGTCCTCCGCTCGATTCGCCAATCCCGAAATTCTTCACATAACCAGCCGAAATAAGATCATTCAGCAAAACAATACAGGTTGGAAGACTGGTCTTCAGCCACTTACTAAGCACAGGCGCTGAAGTGAATCCATTTGTGCGCAGCAAACTCAGTATTCTTTTCTTCTGTCTGATTTTATTCAAATCAGCCGAAGAGACTTTCGCAAACAAAGAATCTGTATGGTGATACATAATTCTTGCCTTAGGTTAAAAATGGTAGGTTTTATTCAACTAATATACAACTTAATAAGAATATTTATAAACTATTTAAGGTTTATTAACACATTTTTATTGAATTCTGTAGATAGAAACCCATATTGAATTTAAAACAACGCTTTAGACAACACTAAACTGAAGCGACTTGATGAGTCACCTTACTGGAAACCGTGTGCTATTCGATTAATAAAAGATTCAATACGTTGGAGAAAGAGCATAACACAACTTTGGGAAATTACCACAATTCAAAATATATGGTGACCGGCGTCCAAATACAATTACACAAGTGATTCCGGCGAGGTATAATCCCACACAACCAGGCATTACCTAAAGCATCCGATCAGTTTTGAGTGCCATTTAAATAAGAATATGGCAAAGCTGACAGAAGCGTAAATAATTTGGATTGCCGCATTGTCAATGGACGAAAGAGCAGAGCGCTTACAGGCTGATCTTTACCGTAGAATATCGCCACCCGTTCACCGTTGATATAAAATTCTTTAACCAACATCCCTTTAAAGGTTTTCATATTAAAAGTATTGCTTCCAATTTTACCGGTGATGCCTATGTCATGTTCAGGTATTTTATTATTCCATTCAGGGGGGAGGTGAATAATTGTAGTGCTGTCTATTCCGTCCCACATTTGGCCACAAAGGGTTGCAGGTTTATTTACAATCCGGAACCGGGCGATGGTATCTGTACCGAGTGTCACACTATTCAGAAAATACGGATCGGTGTAGCGGGCAGTAAAAGCATAATCACCTGACGACAGGCTATGCGATCCGTTCCAGTTTTTTACCCTTTCAATATCGGCACTTTCATCTTCCATATATCCGATGAAACAATGATAAGTGCTGTCTGCATCTTTAAACAAATAGTCTGCCGTGTACTTATATGATTTGGTTTTAGAACCGTTCAAACCAGTAAGGGATACAAAAAGCTTACTCACAAAGCGCCCCCCGACATTCCTTTTGATACCTGTTTTTTTGATGTTGGCTTCGGAAAACAGAATTGTAAATTCCGGCTCCGTGAGTTGATGGATACCGCTGATATCATAATTAAACAGCAACTTACCCATTGGTTTATTTACCGGATAGGGATTCTGATATAAGCAGGCAGGCTTAAGACTTAATGTTTTCTCTCTGGCAGAATCCGGACTAAAAAGCCAGGTGGCAATGCTATCAAATCCTTTCACAAACGAGCCAGGGTAAGCAACAAGACGTCGGAGCGGTACCTGGTCCGGAGGATAAGGATCTTTGCGGATTTTAACCCTCAATGATTTGTCCATAATAATCGAATCATTATCGCTGCAAACCATAAAACACTTCAGATCGATTGAGGTCGAAGCAGCATCTTCACGCTCAGAAGAGGCTGGGGCAACAACATTTTCATATACCTGTAAAAACAGGTACCATTTGCCTGGCTGTTTATCTTTTAAATGAGTTTTGAACCTTGGCCTTTCCGCAAAATTGGGAAGCGGCTTCGCTGTTAGGGCAACATCAGGCAAATTCAGGTTCCAGCGAGCCTTGAACGCTTTAGCAAAACTATTCCTGACGAGGAGTTTGGCCGAATCCTTCAACAGAATGAGTCCCCGATTATCAGCACCGTTACTCCATGTGTATTCAAAAAGCTTTACTTCAATGACGGGCTTCTGTCCATAGGCTTGATGCGCCAGGAAAAGACTCGGGAGAAGCAGTATAAAAGACAATTTCTTATACATAACTATGACCCCTTCTCTAATTTCTAATACTATTTCAAACAAAACAGCGCAGATTATTAAATATAAGCAATATTTCAATACTATTTTCCCTTTTTGTCCCGCAAGGTTGGTCTTAAATCCGGCACATCCCTTAATCACAATTAATTATTGATCCCCAGAACAGCTTCAGAGGACTCTGGTTTTTGCTATTGATCCTCTTTTGATGTGGAACAATTTTTACCGATACCTTATAAAGTGGTCCCGGAAGAAATAACCATTCAATCCAAATCACGTAAAATATTCATCATTGTTAACAATCAGCATAAAGAAATACAGAGCATTAATGAGCAGAAATTCTGATTACCGGCCACTAACGTAATTTAAGGACTCTATATAATTAATTTCAGGAATATATAGCGGGTTACCATGAAAAGTGTAAAGACAAAAAAAGGTATTTGTCAGTTCGGTGAATCACCCATCAATTTAAAAAAAAATGGTATTATTGCTAATACTAATCTGTGTCATCAATATCAAAATTTTAAAAACAAATGCAAGTAATTTAGGAAGGTTTCATCCAAATCAGGCAATAGATTCTTAGTAAGTTAATCTCAATATAATCTCATGAAACTCCTGGCTATCTCATTGTTGATTTTTTTAACGGCTTCTTTTGGATTTGCCCAAAAATCGGAGAATTGGAAGCTTGCCCGTAATCAGGAAGGGGTAAAGGTATATCTGCGGAGTGTAAACGGTTTGGGAACAAAGGAAGTTTTAGGGTTCACCCAGGTATCTGCCACCTTAGGCGCCTTGGTAAGTATGATTAAGGACCCTGAGAATCATCCTAATTGGGTTTACGCCAATAAACAATCACAATTCCTTAAAACAATCGGCAATTTTGAATGGATCTATTACAATATTTCAGAAGCTCCGTGGCCGATACGCAACAGGGATTTAATTACCCATGCCAAACTGGTCCAGGATCCCGATTCGTGTATTGTTAGAATTGACTCTGAAGGTTTGCCCGATTACATCCCTGCCAATAAAAAACTTGTCAGGATAGCCAGGTTAAAATCGCTTTGGGTATTCACACCGAAGGGCAACGGAATAATTGATATACGTTTCGAGTTATCGGTCGATTTAGGAGGAGATCTGCCTGCCTGGCTGATCAACCTGGCTATCGACAAGGGACCGTACAACACACTGCTCAATATGGCAGAGATGGTTAAATCAGATAAATACCGGGGTAGAATTCTTCCGTACATCAAGGAAAAGGTTTTTTAGCTTTCCAAAAAAATATCCTGAATACCTTAAGAACAGATATGCACAAATAGCCATGATTAAAATTCAGAAGGGTTCCATGGATATCCGGAGAACAGGAAGGTACTAATTCCGTTTATTCTCTAAACCCAGGTGGGACAGATCCTTTGCGCTCGATCCGGATGCCCCGGGTCCCTAATAACACTTCAGTCCCAAACCTTATATTGCCGGATGCCATCATTTATTTAGGCAAAAACAATTGAAACCAGCACTTTTTTTTGTATATTAGGGTTCTGATAAAGAGGTATATGTCCGATTAAATTCAGCCTGCATGAAAAATGGACTAATAATAACAATACTTTTTTTCGGTTCAATCATCGCATCTTTTTCACAATCAAATTATGGTGATTATCCTGAAAATGTAAAGAAAAGGATCGTTTTTGAAGATTTTGACAAAGCCACCACTAAATGGACCCCAGCCAATTCATCGGATAACTCAGCCAGTTATAAAATAAAAAACGGTCATCTTCAAATCACTGTTCCGGACAAAAACATGATGGGTTTACAATGCATCCCTGTCTCAGGTTTTAATCAAAATAAAAACTGGGAGATAGAAACACGGATAAAATACAGCGGTGGTTCCATTTTAAAGGCTTTTGCCTTAATCTGGGGTTTTCAAAATGCAAATTCACAAGGGTATTTCTTTTTTATTGATGCTCATGGTCTTTTTAAAATACAAAAAAAAGATACTCCGGGAAGTAATTTTATAAATTATAAAGATTGGTCAGCTTCTCCCTTTATCAATAAATCTGACTGGAATAAGCTAACTATAAGGAAAGTAGGTGATAAATATTACTATTTTATCAATGAACATTTCATCACTTCTGTTCCGTTCGAATCCTTTTACGGTGATGAGGTTGGTTATTACTGCGGAGGTAACCTGACGATGGAAGCCGACTATTTAAAAGTGGCGTACCTTGAAACACAAGAGGTGATTACCGACAATACAGCGCCCGAAATTGTCGTTTATGAGCCAGTGGCCGCCAGAGGGATTAAAATAACCGGGGCCCCTAAGCAGATGGTTGTGAAAGGTAAGGCATCAGGAAAAAATGGAATTTATGAAGTAACCATCAATGGAACAGACGCCAATGTAAATGCAAGCGGAGATTTTCAGCAAAATGTAAAACTTGCCGTAGGAGACAATACCATTACGATAAAAGCGACTGATACAAAAAACAATACAGCAAATTACACGTTTGAAGTGAACCGGCCGTCAGAGGCAATGACCAGTGAAGCGTCCACCAATGAAATTGCGGTAAATCCCGGTGAAAAAAGATTGGCATTAGTTATAGGAAATTCAAATTATGGGGGCGGAAAAACCCTGAAAAATTCGGCAAATGATGCCAATTTAATGTCTGCCACATTACAAAACCTTGGTTTTGAGGTAATATCCCGGATTGATGCAAACAAACAAAAAATGGAAGAAGCGGTAAGGGATTTTAGTAAAAAGCTGCCTGATTGTAATGTTGCCTTGTTTTATTACGCGGGTCACGGATTGCAGGTTGAAGGCGTCAACTACCTGATACCAACCGACGCAAAACTGAACGAGAAGAGTGATTGTAAATTTGAGGCAATTCCTGTAAGCTTTGTCGTTGAGGAATTTGAGAATTATCCCAATAATGTAAATATTGTGATATTGGACGCTTGCCGAAGCAATCCCTTCAGAAGTTGGGCAAGAGGCGGAGAGCGCGGATTTAAAATAATAAATCCCACAAGCGGAACCATTATTTCATTTGCTACTGCAGAAGGATCCACCGCCTCTGACGGCACCGGGAAGAACGGACTGTTTACGGAGGAATTGGTCAAACAAATGACAATTCCTCAACCCATTGAAAGTGTATTTAAAAAAACCCGGGTTCAGGTTCAAAAACGGAGCAACGGGGGACAAAGTCCCCAGGAATGGTCACAATTAACAGGTGATTTTTATTTTAAGAAATAGCGTTATATAATTGATTATGAACGAACATAATAGCACTTTAAACAGGCCTTTTGGTACTCATGAAACCAGTCCTTACTATCCGAAGTTTATTGTCATTTTGTCCCTACGATTGACTCTTTTACTCGTCGGATCTGCAATTCTGTTTTCGGGCTGTACCGCCAATAAATATTCCTCGAAAGTCGAAGGAGAGAAGCTGTCACTAAAGGTTAAAGAAGATGCCAACCTGATCAGGTATGCAACCATGCAACCGCAAAATACCCCGGAACTTGCCTCCGCCACTAAAAGCAGAGGTATGATGGATATGGTGGGACAGGTTGCTTCAGCTGCAGTAAACGGGGTAATTTCCCTGATGGATAAGGAAAAAAAGAAATATTCAGCCAGCTATCAGAATTCGTTAGGCCAAAATTATTTTTATGACCAGATCTCTGAAAGCAGCGCCTTCGATCCCACCGGCATGCAGTTTACCGGGTTTACTTTTCTGCGGCGTGCTACCGATAACACAGGGAAGAGCGATACCGCGCTATATGCCAGATTCAAGGTGGATGCCAATAATGCCTACGAGATTATCAACAATTCTTCGTTTCAGTTGAAACTCGACGGGCTCAAGGTAAATTACGCGAAAGCAAAGATCATGGCCAGGAGATTGTATCAGCCGCTGTCGTGGTTTAAGACGCCGAAATACCCAACTTTAAACATCGACTTCGAGATTAATATCACCACCTCATTTGTGACGCGTGAAGGGGGCATCTTTAATGATGTTCCGGTCGGAAAATTCTATTTGACACTCCGTAAGATACCTTTGGATAAGCTTGATCCGGCCTATGATAAGTTTTATGCCAATGTGAAAAACGATACTGTCCGGGGCCGGTCATTTCTCGTTCCCCGCTCATTCGGATATTATTATGATTCGAAACGGCAGATCAAACCCTGTTACGGACAGGGGATGTATAACATTGTGGTTAAAGTTAATGAGTCCTCCCGGCCAAATTTTGTACAAACCATGTTGTTTGAGAACTCGCCGGAAATTATCAAACAGGCAGGAGCCACACTCAATAAGGGAAATGCAAAAACCAAATAGGGATTATTTACCCCTGCTTTGAATCGTTACTACCTGTTTTTTCCAGGATGAGGGTGAAACAAATATTTCATTTCCACGTGATTTTACACCGCCAGTGGTCAGGTATTTCAGTAACGGAGAGGTAATGCCGCGCGTACGAACACCCGCTGAATTAAATATATCCACATTTGGAAGTTGCTCATCCAGAGCGAGTAATATGTAGTGATCATAACCGAAAGGTGGTGTAACCTGAAATAACTGCCGTCTGCCCAGAAATATGGTGTCGGGCAATTCATTGCCTATTGGAAAGTGGTTTTCGACATTCGACAGTGGAAACATCAGGGAACTCCTCCCTCTGCTGTCGACAGACGATACATAAACAAATCGTCTGGATCCGTCCCAGTTTCTTGAATTAACAGGGTCTTTAACCAGAATAAGTCCATAGATTTCGCTTTCAATGATACTCCCGGATGAAACGACTTTCCCGTTGGTGGCATTTCTCAAAGCCAGAAAGTATGGGAATGCACCGTCATCAGGAGGCGAAGCCAGGGTCAGCCATGCTTTTAATCTCGCTATCCGGCTGGAATACTCTGCCAGCGTATCAGCAGCTTTTTTCAAAATGGCAGGCTCCTTATTAAACTTAACAAAATTTGTCCTGACCGGCAGCACCGTAATGCCTTTGACCGGTGATGCCGTGGTGGATATATAGGCATATTCAAGACCATCATTGATAAACCTGCCGGATAAAATATAATCCGACTCCGCTGAATTCTGAGTAACAGAAACGGCAGAATTGTTTTTATATATTTCACTTAATAACAAACCCAGACTCTTAAAGGCAGGCAGAGATACAAATACACTCCCACCGGAAGGGAGCGCCCGGCAAATTCCAGAACCCGACAAGAGTTGCCCTAAGGGTACAAATTCACCGGTGGTTTTATGTACCATCCAGCTTTTGCCATTAAAAAAAACGGTGTGAATACTGTCCGTTGCAGTAGGATCAGTAATGACTCGTATCTTATTGCAGGATTTCAAACCATTGCAAACTGTTTTCGACAAAGTACAAAGCACGTTATAATCGTCAGCTGAAGGTGGGATATAAACGTTGAGGCCATTTTGACTTTCTGATGCCCATTGGTTTACCTGAAACATATCTCCAGGTTTAATCCGGGTGAAATCCCCTTTAATTACCTTCGCCGCAGAGTTGTTGGCGCTGCCTACCCGGATAACCTGAATCAACACGGTATCCGGATAATATACTTTCATCAGCTTACAGTCTGGCCTGATGCCTGAAACATATCCACCCTGGAGGGTTATATTATCCTTATCTTCGTTATTCAACACAGCCACTGTGAGAATATTGGGAACTGATTCGCGCGGTAATCCGATCAGCGTGAAATTCTTCCTTTTGACATTTCCTTCAAAAACGGGCTCCTGAGATTTGCCGTTATACCGGATAACAGCACGAGCGCCCTCAATTACTTTGATTGCAGGGACATTGGCAGACAAGGTCGCTAATGTCCTGAGCAATGCATAGGTGAAAGCGCCATGGGGGTCTCCATGCTCATCGGCCTGTTCCTTTGCCGTTTCTTCATCCTGAGCAGCCGAAATTATCAGGACATCTTTAGCCGTCAGATCATGGGGTACCGTTGGATCATTCACCCATGCATTGGGAACAGGCGCCAGATACCTGGATTTCGGTTCATGTTCAGCCAGTCCCCTGCTGATTGAACCACTGTGGCAACTATCAAAGAGAGCGCTGAGGATTACCCCCTTCTCTGAAAGTTGGTAAAAAAGCTCATTAATCTCTTTGTCCCGAATATCTGCTACCCCCAGGTAAGCATCTGAAGGGACAATAGTTTCATCCTTTTGATCCGCTTCACTGCTCGCGGTATTCCTGATCTGGGAACCATGCCCGGCAAAATAAATAACCACCAGATCACCCTTTTCTGAGACCTCGGTCAGACGTTTTATCGCTGTGATAATCCCTTCCCTGGTCGCTTTTTCATTGGAAAGGAAGATAATATGAGCCTCTTCAAACCCGTATTTCGACTCAAGCAGTGCCTTAATTGATTTGGCGTCGTTCACACAGCCATCCAGATTAATCCATGAACGCCTTTCAGATTTAACCTCCGTAATATTCTCTGGCAGGTAAATATCAATTCCAATAATTAAGGCTCTCCTTGTTCCTTCTGCAAACAACGATCCGGAGAAAAACATAATCATTAGGAGAAATGTGCAGAACAAAAGTTTACATCGGTATTCCATAAAAAACTATGGATTACAGGTTTGAATTTTTTTTTCAGGTTAAAACTCAATCAGTCCGAAAATTTCAAAATTTCACTTACAGGAAATCGAATCGGAGAACATAGGAAGCGTTCGTAAGCTTTCCTCTGTCTTGCAAATCAGCGACAACCTTTTTTTCTATTGAATGTTTTCGTTGATTATTAAGCATATACTCTGAAAATCATAATCCAAACATCAGTTTTAGCCCCAATCTCAAATAACTTAAATCTCCGACTGTTATTCTCGCTTCAGGAACCAGTTCCATCTTGCCGCCTAATCCGAATCTCCATCCCGCGCCGATATTTACACCTGTATAACTAAAATCGTGTCCCGGATAACTTTGATAGAGTAAATTTAATCCGGCGAGGGCATACAATTTACCAGCTTCATGCTCCCTGACAAAGGTATAGGTTCCATCCAAATCGAGTCCCCACCACTTATGAGATGCGGTTTTCGCGAAGATGTAGTCATAACCGGCCATGATCCCAAAGTTTTTAGGAAGGTCGTAATTCGCACTGCCATAAAGCATTAATGTCCTTGTCTCAGTTACAAAACCAAACCCCGGGCCAATTCGGAACTGAGCTTTCACCGAAGAAACAGCCATAATTCCAATTATTATGACTACAAACAAAAAACGTTTTTTCATAATAAGAAATTTTAAAGTCATTAATAAATGCTCGTAACGGGAAAAACACTACCCAACCAAATTTATGCGAAAATTAAATAAAATGCAAATTCTAAGGGGAATTTATGGGTTGGTTTTCAAGATGAATCATACCTTTTCACTTGTTTAAAGCGCTGGTTTCCTGAAACAAAACACAAATCGCCAATTCAGGAAGATGCTCCCGGGATATCAAATTACACTTGATAAACATAAACCCATGACCAGGGAAATTCCAATAATAAGGGATACCCTGATTTACCGGCCAGATTGGACCAAAAGGATTAACATCAAAAAAAATAAATTTATGGGAGGCACGATAGTTAAAAAACAATTGAGCGGATCATCCAATCCCGTTGATCTGTTTTATGCATGGCTATTTTAGCCCTTAAAAAAATGTTCTTTGGTCAAAAATGGATTAGACCCGGCCGATTAGTGTAAGGACATCAAACATGATTCTATATTTTAGGTTTTCAAGAATAAGTAATAAGACAAAAAAACTCAACGAATTCACTACCTTTGACAGTAGTTACATTATCTCATTTCAAATTAATAAATTAACATAACAATCATTTTATGAGAAAGTTAATCTTTGTTGTTTTTATTGGACTGATGTTTTTGAATTCGGCTGGAGTCGTGGCTCAGTCGAATTATAAAATTGCCCGAAAGATCTCTGTTGGAGGAGAAGGGGGCTGGGATTATATTACCGTCGATGGCACCGCCTCAAGGATTTATGCTTCACATGCGACTACAGCTGTAGTGGTTGATATCAAAACCGGCAAAGTGGCCGGATCGATTCCTGATACCAAAGGGATTCATGGAATTGCACTGGCGCCGGATATTAACCGTGGTTATACCAGCAACGGGCGTGACTCTTCTGTAACTGTTTTTGATCTGAGGACCTTAAAACCTATTGAACGGATAAAAGTAACCGGTGCAAATCCCGACTGTATCCTGTATGATGAATTCTCCGGGAAGGTCTATACGTTCAATGGTCGCAGTTCGGATATAACGGTTATCGAAACCAAAGGAAACAAGGTGGTGGCTACCATCCCGCTTGACGGGAAACCGGAGTTTGCCACCTCAGACGGCAAGGGGAAGATTTACGTGAATATTGAAGACAAAAACACCATTAGCGTGATTGATGCCAAGGATTTTAAGGTGGTTCAAAACTGGTCAATTGCACCCGGTGAGGAGGCGAGCGGATTGGCAATGGATACTGAAACAAACCGTTTGTTCAGCGTTTGCCGGAATAAACTGATGGTCGTGATGGATGCCCAGACGGGGAAAGTTGTTACAACATTACCGATTGGTGACCGCTGCGATGGCGTCACCTTTGATCCGGGGAAGAAAATGGTTTACAGCTCCAACGGAGAGGGTACCATTACGGTGGTGCAGGAGGTTGATGCCAATACATTCAAGGTATTGGAGAATGTTAAGTCTCAAGTGGGTGCCCGAACCATTGCGGTGGATAAGGTGACTCACCACTTATACCTGCCGACAGCCGAATTTGGAGCCCCTGCCGCTGGTGAACGTCGTCCGCCGATCAAACCAAACTCATTTGTGATTCTTGATATAGAACCGATAAAACAGTAAATTCCATCAGGCGAACTGTTAAAAGAAATGCCCCGGCAGCACATAAAGCTTCCGGGGCATTTTTATTCCGGGTCAGAACACCCAAGTTTGAACTATATAAAATAAAGTCTTAATTTTGGATGACATTAGTATTCCGCGTATGACAAACAGTGAATGGAGCGAGCTTTTAGCAGTAATTAAGGGAGAAAATCTCTCGGCAAAATCTACCGGATTTATCATCGACAGTCCCTGGTTACCAGGTTGGTCAGGTGTTACAACACTTGATTATTACACTTCAGATGAAGTGTGGTTCCATTCAAATATGCGCGCCATCGAAACTTTTCCGGAAACTGCCTTTCTTCCCGGTTTCTGGTCAGAATATGGGATGTGCACCGAACCTTCAGCTTTTGGAGCCCGTTCGGTATGGTACCGCGAGAATTTACCTCATGCCGAAAAGGTGATCCATAGTTCTGAAGATATCGCCACACTGCCGCAGCCAAATGTCGAGTTCGACGGGCTGCTTCCCTTTATGATTAACCGGCTTAAGAATATTGAAGCAAGGATAATTGCCTCAGGACATACACTCAAATTTGCGGTGACCCGTGGCCCGTTGAATATTGCCACATTTCTGATGGGAACTACCGAGTTTATGTTGCTGCTGGCAATGGAACCCGAAAAGGCCCATGAGCTGCTCGAAAAAATCACCCGGTTTATCTGCGACTGGATAAGATACCAAAAAGTTTGTTTCCTATCAGTTGAAGGAGTTCTGCTACTGGATGATATCGTTGGATTTGTCGGGGAAGAGGAGTGCCGTGATTTTGTCGTCCCCTATCTGAAAAGGGCCTTTGACGCGATTCCAGCTCAGATCAGGTTTTTTCACAACGATGCATTCGGGCTGGTATGCGCCCCATTTTTAAAGGAGATTGGAGTTAATCTTTTTAACTTTGCCTTTGATCATCCGATCAATCAGATACGGGAACTTGCAGGACCGGATGTCGCGCTGATCGGCAACCTGGCACCACGAGATATTCTGGCAGCCGGAACTCCTGCAGAGGTCTACAAGGCTACCGGGGAGATGATCAGCAGCGTAACCGATCGCCAGAAGATAATCTGGTCATGCGGCGGAGGAATTCCACAGAATGTCTCCACTGAAAATTTAAAAGCTTTTATATCCGCGGTGAAAAGCTCATCCTAAACTTCCTAATTGACTAACGATCACAAACCAAAAATAAATGTTCATCCGATGATTTTAAACAAAATAATACTGTGTTCAATGCTTCTGGCATGTTTTAGCGTTTACGGACAGGAAAAGGTCGTGGCTAGATTCCTGATAGGCGCAGATCGGTTAAAAGGAGGTGGTACTCCTGTAAGTGCGTCCCTTGAAGGGGTTGATTACAATACCGATCCGGGATCACTCCGGTTATTTGAAGTGGATGGCCAATCCCGGACTGCAACACCTTGCCAGCTGGAACCCGGCAATTCACCGAAACTTTGGTGGATTCCCGCTGGCAAAACTGATGAGAATCGGATCCGGAAATTTATCCTGATCAAAGATTCGACCTATACCGCAAAAAACGAGATTGTCACAGAGCTGAATGCCAAAGCGCTAATCATTCGCCAGCAGAATCAGCAAGTGATGCAATATAATGTGGCAGAGGTATTTCCTCCCGATACGGTAAGTTCTATTTTCCGCAGGAGCGCCTTTATTCACCCCTTGTGGTCACCCTCGGGAAATGTTCTAACAAGGATTAATGCCCCTGATCACTGGCATCATCTGGGAATCTGGAATCCTTGGACTAAAACACGGTTTGAAGGGCACAGCACAGATTTCTGGAACCTTGTAGAGGGTCAGGGAACCGTTAAATTCGGAGGATTTAATGCGCTGATCAGCGGACCGGTATACGGAGGGTTTAAAGTCAGGCAGGAGCATGTCGATTTCCAGTGCAAAGGGGGTGACAAGGTGGCGATGAATGAAACATGGGATGTCCGGATCTGGAATGTCGGATCGTATAACGGGGTAAAAGTCTGGCTGTGGGACCTAACCACAACGTTGAGTTGTGCCTCTGCCTCACCCGTAATGCTTGAAGCTTACCGGTATGGAGGGGGAATCGGATTCCGGGCGAATGAAGAATGGACCAGTAAAAACAGCTGGGTGCTTACTTCCGAAGGGAAGGAGCGCAAAGATGCCGATGGATCGCGGGCCCGCTGGTGCGATGTTGGGGGTGAATTCACCGGAAAAGGGACCTCAGGAATTCTGTTTATGTCAAACCGTGCAAACCGGGAATTTCCCGAACCGATGCGTGTCTGGCCTGAAAATGCCAATAACGGCCGCGGAGATCTGTTTTTTGAGTTTTGCCCCATCAGGAACAGAAGCTGGGAACTTATTCCCGGGAATGAGTATGTACTGAGGTACCGGATGCTGGTGTATGACGGGAAAATTGACGCGCAACTGGCAGAAAAGCTCTGGAACGATTTCTCCAATCCACCGCAGGTTACTGTCGAAAAATAGCTTAAACCTTATTCATCAAATATTTTAAAAAATATTCTTCAACAAATGATCGATTTTATCGGGGATATCCATGGTCATGCCGATAAGCTGACTGAATTGCTCGGCAAGCTGGGATACTCTTTGAAGAGCGGGGTGTTCGGCCATCCTTCCCGCAAAGTGTTTTTTATCGGCGATTACATTGACCGCGGTCCGCAGATCAGGGAGACATTAGGCATCGTAAGATCCATGGTTGAAAATGGAAATGCCATAGCTTTAATGGGCAACCACGAATACAATGCCTTATGTTTCCACAGGGAGGAGCGCGAAGGGGGACATCTGCGAAAGCATTTGATTGTTAATATTATTCAACACTTCGAAACCCTGAAGCAGTTTCAAAACCGCCAGCGGGAATATGAGGATTACCTCGAATGGTTTAAAACCCTGCCGCTTTTTTACGAAACAGATTCGTTCAGGGCGGTTCATGCCTGCTGGGACGAGGATCATATTGCCTATCTCCGTTCCATCTTAAAACATGAGAGGCTCAATGAATCGGTCCTCCACCACTCCGTAAAAATGGGGACCGAAGTATACCGTGTCTTTGATGAGACACTGAAAGGGAAAGAGATCCTGATGCCTGAAGGACATTACTTTGCCGATAAAGATTCCCATTTGCGCAATGAGGTCAGGATCAAATGGTGGAAAGACCCTGCTAATGCCACCTTTCAGGAGCTTAGCGTGTTACCCATCCAGAATCTGCCTGATGAAAATATCAGAATTCCGGAAATCATAACGTCAAAATATTATTCAGAGATTGAAAAACCTGTATTTTTCGGCCATTACTGGCTCAGCGGAACTCCCCGGTTATTAAGGGAAAATATTTGCTGCCTCGATTTCAGTGTAGCCAAACATGGATACCTGGCTGCCTATCGGTTTGATGAGGAGAAAGAGCTTTCAAATGATAAATTTGTTTTCGTTTAGTATAATTCCAGAACAATCATTCAACAATTCATAACAACAATTTCAATGTCAAAACTTTTCACTCCGCTTGTCATCAAATCGGTCACCCTTAAAAACCGGCTGGTTATATCGCCAATGTGTCAATATTCTGCAGTCGACGGATTTGCAAACGACTGGCACCTGGTCCATTTAGGGAGCCGGGCTGTCGGTGGCGCAGCACTGATTATTCAGGAGGCGACAGCAGTATCCCCGGAAGGGCGGATTACGCCAGGCGACCTTGGGTTGTATCATGAAACACACATCGAAAAAATGCTGTCCATTACCCGGTTTATCCACCAACAGGGGGCAGTGGCCGGTCTTCAGCTTGCTCATGCCGGCAGGAAGGCGGGCTGTGCACTTCCCTGGAATGGTGGAAATAAATTAGCTAAAAATGAAGGTGGCTGGAAAACGGTCTCAGCCTCGGCAATCCCGTTCAATACGCAGGATGATCTGCCTCACGCACTGAATGAAAGGGGAGTCACTCAGGTCATCGCAGATTTTAAGCTTGCCGCCCAAAGAGCCTTGATGGCCGGATACAAAGTGATAGAGGTTCACGCCGCTCATGGGTACCTGATTCACCAGTTTCTTTCGCCTGTCAGTAATCAAAGAACCGACCGCTATGGCGGCAGCTTTGACAACCGAATACGACTCCTGATTGAAATTATTCAGGTTATCAAATTGGTCTGGCCTGAAGAGCTCCCCCTCATTGTAAGGATTTCGGCCACCGATTATGTGGAAGGGGGATGGAACCTGGAGGAAGCCATAGAACTTGCGAAAATCTTAAAAACCGAAGGTGTCGATCTTATTGATTGCTCCTCGGGGGGACTGGTCCCCTACGCACACGTCCCGTTCGGGCCGAACTATCAGGTTCCGTTTGCCGCTGCCATCAAAAAAGAAGCAGGCATTTTAACCGGAGCAGTCGGATTGATTACAGGAGCAAAACAGGCTGATTTAATTTTAGAAAATGGAGATGCTGACCTGATCTTACAGGCAAGAGAATCGCTCAGGGAACCCTATTTTGCGCTAAAAGCTGCCAGGTCATTAGGCGATGACATCACCTGGCCGTTGCAATATGTGAGGGCAAAAATATAGGTATACTGTTTTTATAAAGTGAGGGTGTACAGAAATCAAGAATAATTAATCACCAATAACACAAGAGACTAACCTTGTGTTATTGGTGGTTAAAACGAATCCAGAGGACATCTTAAATTTGTAATATATCGACTCCTTCTTTTTACCTCTATTTGGTGATTTTTACAATCGGTTTTCCGATGCAGGCGTTCGGAGGCATAATATTTAACAAGGAGGCAACAGTTGGTGCAATGTCGGTAATGTCAACTGCCTCTGAGGAATAACCCGGCTGAATCTTCCAGCCATACCAGAGCAAAGGGACCTGGGTATCATAGGCATAGGTGCTGCCATGGGTTGTTCCGGTTGGAATGGCCTCCTCAAGCCATGCCGGTTCTAACATTAACGCCACATCACCCGAACGCTTGATGTTGAAACCATTCTGAATCAGGGTTGCCGATTTACTTTTTAATACTTCCCCATTCAGCTGATATCCGGTATAGGCATTGGCAATTCCATTATAAGTAACTGAAAAAGAAGCAATTTCTTCTTCAACCTCTTTGAGCTGCAGGTTTTTTTGCCCGATTGCCGCATGGTTCAGATAGAGCTCATTATTGATTGCGAAGGAGACAAGCGTGGAATCGCCATATTTTTTACTCAGGTATCCCTTCAGGAAATCGAGGTAGGTTTTGCTGTCAAAATAACCGGCATTCATCTGGTTATCCATTAATTGGGCGGGCACATAGGCAGCGGCATGGTCAGCCGTTAAAAAAAGCAACACATTATCCTTGCCGTAATTCTTATCGAGATAATTTAAAATCTCGGCAATGTCACGGTCAAGCCGCAAATAGGTATCTTCTATTTCAACCGACTGGGGCCCCATTTTGTGACCCACATAATCGGTTGCAGAAAAACTGATGGCCAATAAATCGGTAAAATCCCCTTTCCCAAGGTTTTCACCCTTCAGCGCAGCAAGGGCTATGTCTTTGGTAATTGAGTTGCCAAAAGGTGTTGATCGGATAATCCCGTAATCGTTCTTGCTGTACATTGCAGGGAGATTATGCGGGAAAACCGGTTTTGTCTCTCCCGGATAAAGCCCTTCGTAAGGGTTGTCATCACTCGCACTTTCGGTATATTGTCCCACAGGCAGCAGGGTATTCCAGGGCTTTGACAAATATTTTCCTGCAAGATGCTGTGCATTAAAATCGTTGACCCATTGGGGAAGCTCCTTCATGAAAAAAGTCGATGAGATAAAATTACCCGAGCCCGAATCAAACCAGTAGGAGCCTGTCGAGAGATGTCCTCCGGGTAAAATTGCAGCCCTGTCTTTTAGGGCTATGGAGATAACTTTCGACTTCAGATTCGAATAAAGCCTTAATTCGTCCCCGATGGTAGAGGCCAGCAAATTGCGGGGAGACATTTTACCCGCCTTTTCTGAGCCAACGCCAACGGTCCTGACAGTCGGATCATCGGTAACATAGGTTAGTCTGTTGGTATTTCTTACAAACCAGTCATTCCCGACTATACCATGAAAGGCGGGTGTCGTTCCCGTATAAATCGACGCATGACCCGGACCTGTATAGGTGGGAGAATAATTATAGTTGGTGTTCTTGCAGTTAAAACCCTGCTTAATCAATTTTTTAAAACCATTCTCAGAGAACTTGTTATTGTACCTGGAGATGTAGTCATACCGCATCTGATCAATCACGATACCCACCACCAGCCTGGGTCGGCCAGGTTCATTGGAGGTTTTCGGATTTGGGGTGGTTTGAGCCTGAAGCGAAAAGGAAAGTAAGGTAAAAAAGATAATTGCGGAAAATTTCATGCTTATCATTTGTTTTTTAAAGGTAAGTTGAAATAGCCATGATGCTTATGTTCAATTTCATAAGTGATTTTCTCACCCTGGCCACTTCACACGGGTAAATTTTAATTAAATTACTATTATTCGGATTCCTGATCCGTGCTGAACCCTCATGGATTTATACATTGCCTTTTTTGAAGGTAAGATCAGGAGGGTTTCAGTTGTGAATAATTCGATTTTTATATGATCATCAAGTTTCAAAATGAGTCAGGCAAACAGCCAACATTATTTTATTTGCCAATTATACGTAATGTTTCGTTAAACATTCCCCGTTCATATAAAATAATTGAAATTGTCACATTATTGTAACCATGCCCCCTTTGTCAGAGAAGTTGTCAGGTTTATTGATTCGGATGTTTCGTGGGGCGATTTACCAAATGGGCTGCGAAAACCCGATATCAATAAGTCAGGCGGGCCAAATCTGGCAGGGTCTCCTGGCCCATTAAAGGAAATCACCGGTTAATTCTTCATCAGAAAATTCAAATCATCACTTTCATATAACTCCACAGGAGCGGTCTCCTTTCGGAATATCCGTGCGCTATGGCTCCCGAGCAGATGAAGCTGGTTGTTTTCATATTTAAGCATGGTCCCTTCCCGAAGCCCGACAACGAAAATTCCGGGGTTAATTTCCAAAAACTCCTGAATGCGCTGCTCCCGGGTTTCACCACCATGACCAACAGGATTTACATCAAGGTAATGGGGATTAATCTGGAATGGCACCAGGCTCATACATTCAAACCCTTTGGGATCGACAATCGGCATATCATTGGTGGTTCGCAGAGTCGGGCAGGCCACATTCGATCCGGCGCTCCAGCCTATATAAGGTGTTCCGTGAAGTACCTTAAGCCGGATTGCCTCCATTAACCGGTGATCATGCATCATTCGCACCAGCTGCCAGGTGTTCCCTCCTCCAATAACAATTGCTTCTGCCTCCTGAACCGCTTTTACCGGGTCCGGGAAATGATGAATTGAAGTGAGGTAATGTCCGATTTCGGAAAACCGTTCCATAACCCTGGTTTCGTACTCGTCAAAAGAAAACGTAACAGCGGCATAAGGGATAAAAAGAGCATGTATCTTTTTTTCTCCCAGGAACCGCTGAATCTCCTTTTTAGGGTAATTGAGGTAAGTCTCTCCCGGGTTGGTTGAGTTACTAATGAGCAGAAGTTTCATCTTTTTCTAATTTGTTCCTGTTGGTTAAATGAATCCGGTAATTTATATGCTGTTCAATAGTTTACAAGGTTTTGGATGATCGAAAATCCGCATACCTTTATGTTATTTAATTTAAAATCATGGCTATTTCATAAAAATGCTATTTTTGTCATTGCAAATAAGCAAAAAAAACCAACTAATTGAAAAATGTACACTATTATTACAAACAATTCCGGAAATTAGTGTGTTAGGAGAGGATGCTTTTTCCAATTTGGTTTTTTAAGCTGAAAATTTAATAATATGGGAAATACTGTGAAACAAAAACCGATAAGAAAGGTTTTGGTGGCTAACCGTGGAGAGATTGCCATTCGGATTATGCGTTCTTGTCGTGAGATGGGAATTGATACCGTTGCTGTTTTTAGTGATGCTGACCGCACATCCATGCATGTAAGGTATGCCAACGAAGCTTACAATATCGGTCCCGCGCCTTCATCCGAGAGTTACCTGAACATGGATAAAATCATCCAGACCGCCAAAAAATCGGGTGCCGATGCCATTCACCCCGGTTATGGATTTTTGTCGGAAAATTCAGCTTTCTCACGCAGATGCAGGAAGGAAGGGATAAAATTTATCGGTCCTTCTCCGGAATCCATTGAGATGATGGGCGATAAAATCAGTGCCCGCAAACGGATGATTGCCGCTGGTGTTCCTGTTGTTCCCGGTACAACCGACAAGGTTACCAACGAAGCCGAAGCCATCAGGCAGATTAAGGAGATCGGGCTTCCTGTGATGATTAAGGCATCGGCGGGCGGTGGAGGAAGAGGAATGCGACTCGTGCACAAAGATTCTGAGATTACTAATTTACTTCGTGCAGCCCGCTCGGAAGCAAAAACTGCTTTTGGCGATGATGCTGTGTACATTGAAAAATATGTTGACTCACCACACCATGTCGAATTTCAGGTGCTCTCTGATCAGCACGGAAATACGGTTCACCTTTTTGAACGGGAATGTTCCGTTCAGCGCAGGCATCAGAAAGTGGTTGAAGAGACCCCATCCCCTTTACTCACTCCCGAAGTGAGAGCAAAAATGGGTGAATGTGCCGTCGCCGCGGCCAATGCCTGTAATTATGAAGGAGCCGGAACCATCGAATTCATCATGGATGATCAGTTGAATTTCTACTTCCTGGAGATGAATACCCGTTTGCAGGTAGAGCATCCGATCACCGAACGCGTTGTTGGCGTAGACCTGGTCAAGGAACAGATCAGGATTGCTGAAGGAAATGTGCTCCCTTTTAGCCAGGAAGATCTCAAACAAAGCGGACACGCCATCGAATGCCGGATCATTGCCGAAGATACTGATAATAATTTTATGCCAAATCCGGGAACCATCACCCACATTACCGAGCCGTTCGGCTTTGGGGTAAGATGTGATGGCTATGCCTATGAGGGATATACGATTCCAATCCACTACGATTCATTGATCAGTAAGCTGATTGTCTGGGGAAGAACCCGGGAGGAGGCCATTGAAAGGATGCGGCGCGCTTTGTACGAATACAAAATAACCGGGGTCAAAACGACTATAAGGTTCCTCGAACGAATCATGGAAACGCCGGACTTTAAGAATGGCAAATACAACACCCATTTTATTGAGAAAAACAGCGAGTTCCTCCTCGCAGACGGAATCTGTGATAAAAAATGTGAAGATATCGCTTTGATTGCAACATTTGCCGAATACCTGACCCGTTTCGAGGAGAGCAAAATAACCAATACCGTTCCTTCGGTTAAAAAGGAGACCAACTGGAAACGACAAATCCGGAAATTCACCTCACGGATCTAACTTTTTGCCCTGACCAAAAACGGTGAGGTTAGCATTAAACAAATGAAATCATTGATCACGCTTTATAAAATCAGAACCAACCTATTTCAGAAAATTATACCCCATGGAACTCGAACTTAAAGTCAACAAACGTAAGGCTATCGTTAAAGAAATAAAACGGGAAGGAAATTTACTCACCCTCGCCGTTGACGATGAAATCTATGAAGTAGATGTCGTTAAGGTTAGAAGCCAGGAGTTTTCAATCATTAATAAAGGCCGGTCATTCAATGTTGAAGTAGTTGAAGCCGATAAGCCGAAACATTACCACGTCAACACACTCTATTTTAAATTTGAAGTCGAGGTGATCGATAATGAGGCTCGCTATCGTCAGAACAGGATGCAGGGGTCAGCAGCTCAAACCGACAATACCATTAAATCTCCGATGCCTGGAAAAGTAGTCCGGGTCTTCGTTAAACCGGGAGACCACGTTGAGGCAGGGCAACCGCTGATTGTCCTTTCGGCGATGAAAATGGAGAGCGAATTCAAGGCAGGAAGCCGCGGAATTGTAAGAGAGGTTCCAGTAAAAGAGGGTGATACAGTCGACAATAACCAGCTGCTGGTAATCATTGACGAAGAGACCGAAGCTTAAACAAAACAGAAATTAAAAAAATAAAGAATATGTCATCAGAACAGGATAAATTTGAAAGGCTCATTGCGCGAAATCTGGAAGCAGAATCGGGTGGTGGACAAGATCGTATTGATCGTCAACATGCAGCGGGGAGAAAAACAGCCCGAGAAAGGATTGCGGTATTGATTGATCCGGGGACTTTTGTCGAAATAGACAAATTTGTGGTTCACCGTTCTCATGATTTTGGAATGGAAAAGAGCCGATTTTCGGGCGATGGAGTAATCACGGGCTACGGGAAGATCGACGGCCGTTTAGTTTATACCTTTGCGCAGGATTTTACCGTTTTCGGGGGGACCATGAGCCGGGCCAATGCCGATAAAATTGTCAAAATAATGGATCTTGCCATGCAGATGGGAGCTCCGCTAATCGGATTAAACGATTCGGGTGGTGCCCGTATTCAGGAGGGGATCGAAAGTCTTGCCGGGTATGCCGATATCTTCTACCGCAACGTGATGAGCTCGGGGGTGATACCCCAGATCTCCGCAATCCTGGGCCCTTGTGCCGGAGGAGCTGTCTATTCGCCGGCTATTACCGACTTTATTGTGATGGTGAAAGATACAAGCTATATGTTTGTGACCGGACCTGATGTGGTAAAAGCGGTAACTCATGAAGATGTGACCAAGGAGGAACTTGGCGGCGCCTCAACCCATCATGCCAAAAGCGGTGTTGCCCATCTTACAGCCGACAATGAAGACCATGCCCTGCTGATGATCCGGGAACTGATCGGGTACCTTCCGTCAAACAATCTTGAAGAACCTCATGCCATTGATTTTAAGGATGATATTCATCGGGAAGATAAAAATTTGGATACCTTAATTCCTAATGATCCGAATAAAGCCTACGATATGAAGGAGTTGATCAACAGCATTGCTGATGAGCATAACTTTTTCGAAATCCAACCCGCCTTTGCTCCGAATATGATCATTGGTTTTGCCCGGTTTGCCGGCCGCTCCGTCGGAATTGTTGCCAACCAGCCAGCAAGCCTTGCCGGTGTTCTCGACATCAATTCATCGGTAAAGAGCGCCCGCTTTGTCCGTTTTTGCGATGCCTTTAACATTCCGATCGTAACCATTGTAGACGTGCCGGGTTTCCTTCCGGGGACTGCCCAGGAATACGGCGGAATCATCAGGCACGGGGCCAAGCTCCTCTATGCCTTTGCAGAAGCTACAGTTCCCAAAGTTACCCTGATCACACGTAAAGCCTACGGGGGCGCCTACGATGTGATGAGCAGCAAGCACATTGGCGGGGATGTAAATTTCGCCTATCCGGCCGCAGAGATCGCCGTAATGGGCGCCGACGGAGCGGTCAAGATTATTCACCGCGAGAAGATGAGTGAGGAGGAGCTTGCCCAAAAGATTGAGGATTACCGCGAGAAGTTCGCAAATCCTTATAAGGCAGCCGAATTGGGTTATATCGACGAGATCATCATCCCATCCCAAACCCGCTTCAAAATAATCCAGGCACTGGAAATGACCCAGAACAAGCACAAATCAAATCCGCTGAAAAAACACGGGAATATTCCGTTATAGAAAATCGCCTATGTTAACTTTAAAATAAGAAAACCCTAAAAGCCCTGATCTCAGGGCTTTTTTATGCAATTTATGATAGTTTTGTACCTGTTCGATTACCTTTTGATTACCATTCCATATTGCCACCCAACCTGGTTAAATGACAAATCCTAAAAAGCAGCTTCCCTATAATATTTCAATTGTCCTCCCGGGATTAAATATACTGAGCAATAATCCATATGCCAGCGAAGGGGGATGGCTATCTGTTATTTCTTCCCCGCTTCTCTTCTCCTCTTTTCTGTGTGTGCGGTGTCAGCGGATCGCATATTTACTATTGTCACCTGATAAACCACCTCATAATGAACCGATATATGCTGCAGGAATTCATCTGCCATTAGTTCCACCGCTCTATTTAACGATCGTCCAAACTATCCGGTCAGATACGGAAAGGGAGCAATTCAGAACGCACAACCTCTCGCTGCAACCGGACACACTCTGTGCTCAGCTTAACCAGCTTTGGCAGATGGTGGTGAACAGTAAAGCTATTGAACCCTATTTAACCGGAAAATGATGATCCAGCTTACGATTCCCCTTTCCGAAAAAGCGATAGTGAGCCGGATTAAGGTGACCCCCTTCCTCGAATGGTCGAAAATCCGATGTAAAACTCTTCAATTCACCCCGATGACAGGAATCTGTCAGATGATGGATTCAGTACATAAACTTATTTAATTCATTATTTATCAATCACTTAAATTCGGCATAGTTAATGAGCAAAATTATTTTATCGCTAATTCTATTCTCTGCGATAAGTCTGAATGGGTTATCGCAGCCTAATCGGGCCAAGGAACTGAAAATTTCAACCTTGCAGGAGGCGTGGGATTATGCGCTGAAAAATAACCCGGACCAGGTGACCTATCAATCGAATATTGAAAAAGCAAAGTTCGATTTAAAGGTTTCGGAAGGTGCGCGTCTGCCAGCGATTGGAGGCAGCTTTGCGGGCCAAATTAATACTCAACTTCCCACAACACCAATCCCCGGCCAGATTTTCGGGAAGCCCGGTCAGACAATGGATATCAGGTTTGGAAAGGAATTCAACTACAATACCGGTATCTCCGCCACCAAGACTTTTCTTGACTGGCAAAACAGGATTCTGATAAAGTTAGCAAAGAACGATCTTTTGACAACCCGTTTGCAGTCAGAAGCATACCGGCAAGAGCTCAAACAACAGGTTGCACTTTATTATTATTCTGCCCTAATTACCGGGCAAGCATTGAGCGCCTATAAAAAAAACCTGATTTTAGCCGACAGCACGGTATCGCTCACGAATCAAAAATTTTCACAGGGTCTCATCAATGCCCTCTCTGCGAATCTGTCAGTGATTAACCGGAATAATATTAATCTGCAGATAATGAGTACTGAAACATTGCTTGCACAATGCAGAAACGCCCTTCGAATATTGTTAGGTATTGATATACACACCGGAATGGAAGTAGTGTCATCTGATGGTATTGACCAGCATCTTCCGGAAGCCCACCCAAATCTTGGAAAAGACCCGAATCTTGAGATTCAGGAGAGTCAGGTTAAGAACATTGAATTAAAAGTGAGCCTGCAAAAATCGGCTTTTGCTCCAAAATTTAGCTGGAACGCCTATTTGGGCCGGCAACAATTCAGGGACGATTTTGGAATGTCCCTTCAAGGCGCCGACTGGCATCCTGTAACCTATTTCGGACTAAACATGCAGGTCCCCATTTTTAACGGTTTCTCCAACCTGAATAAATTGAAATCATCCAGGGTAGAACTTCAAAAATCACAGTCTGCATGGAAAGAGAGCCTTCGAAAAGCGATCTATAACGATGAATTATTACTGTTTGAGTTCCACCAAAGCCGGAAAGCAATTCAGCCAGCAGCTGCTAATTACCAGCTTTACGAGCAAAACCGACGGCTTGCAAGCCAACAGTTCATTGAAGGGCTGATCAGCATGGATTCCTATTTTAAAATTTTTGAAGATTATTTAAATGCCGAAAACGCATATTTGAATACACTTTCGTCATTGTTCACCTTTTACTCAACCATTATTTCAAGACAATAAACCCGATATAAAATGAGAATGACAATAAATCTGGGATTCACTTTGCTCGCTTTTCTGGAAATCTCCTGTTCGGGCCTTGGTATCCACCCTCAAAGAAAAGATATAACCGATGCTGTTTTTGCCAGCGGGAATATTTTCGATGAAAATGAATATACTGTAACAGTGGCCGATGATGAGTATTTAAAAAAATCGTTTGTCAAGGAAGGAGACAAGGTTGTTAAGGGGATGCCGCTTTTTTTACTTTCCGGTGAAATCCCGTCGGCGCTTTATGAGACTGCACAGGCGAATTATAGCAACTCCCGGATTAAGAATGGAGACAGTTCTCCTCAAATGCAGCAGCTAAAACTTCAAATTGCTCAAGCCAGTTTGCAGCTCGGAACCGATGAGGCCAATTACACGAGGTATGAAAAACTGCTAAAAACCGGCGCTGTCTCAGGAATAGATTTCGAAAAGGTGAAACTGCAATTTGAAGCCTCAAAAAGCAACAAATCGATTTTAGAGCAATCGTTACTCGACCTTAAACGCGAATTGCAATTAAACGAAAAAAATGCATCGGCACAGCTGAGCATCCAAAAACGGAATCAGCGTGATTACTATGTTGCCGCCGACTTTGATGGCATTGTGATGTCAATCAGCAAGAAACAGGGGGAATATGTGCGTAGGGGAGAAAATATTGCCAAACTGGGAGACGGCAATCCGATTATCAGGCTATACATTGCGGAGGAGGATGTGAGACTTGTCAAACTGAACGACAAGGTGGTGGTTATCCTAAATACAGACAAACAAAGGACCTATGATGCCCTTATCCGAAAAATATATCCTGCTTTTGACGATAAAAACCAGTCCTATATTGCAGAGGCAACTTTCGGAAAAATTCCTGAAAACCTCTATTACAATGCGCAGTTACAGGCAAATATTATTATAGCTGTTAAGAAAGATGCGCTGATTGTTCCTGCTGAATATGTATCCAAAGGGAACACCCTTCTGCTTGAAAACGGCCAGGAGATCAGTTTTATAAAAGGGATAAGCAATAGCAACTGGGTTGAGGTCCTCGAGGGGATAAATGAGAAGGAGACCATCGTCCTTCATAAAATTAAAAAATAATGTCTACAAAGACCAATATTAAAATAGCCTATACACATTTAACATCGAGAGTAAAGCAAGCGATGGTGGCAACACTTAGTGTCACCTTTGGCATTAGCATGTACATCTTTATGAACAGCTTTATGTCCGGGGTAAATAAGGTGCAGTCTGACCTGGCATTCAGCACATTATCACACATCCGAATCTATAATGATGTGCCAGAAGACAACACAAACCTACTAAAGCAATCGGCAAAGCCCAATGAGGTTATCAACCTGCGCAACGCCAAAATAATCCAGTATACTGATGGGATAAAGAACTCGGGGAAAATACTTGATTTACTGGGTAAATATCCCGAAATAACAGGAGCCACCACACAGGTAAACATCAATGTATTTTTCAGAAACGGCGCCACAAAAATAAATGGAACACTCTCCGGTATTGAAGCCGATAATGAAGACCGGCTGTTTAAAACCAGTGTTTATATGAAAGAAGGGAGATGGTCGGACCTCAATTATCGTTCGGATGGGGCCATTATAGGAATTGGATTGGCCTATAAAATGAGTCTGAAATTAGGAGACAACCTGGCTGTCAGTACTGCCGACGGAATAACCAAGAGTTTTAAAGTGATCGGAATTTTCAGAACTACCCTCGCCTCAATGGACAATGGCAAAGCCTATATAAAAATTGGAGCTGCCAGACAGTTGTTATCAGAAAACCTGGGGTATGTAACAGACATTCAGGTTAACATCAACGACTACAATTCGGCACGAAAAGTTGCGGCAAAACTTGCTGCCTCTATTCCATATAAAGTTGATGCATGGCAGGTTGCCAACGGTCAGCTGGAAGCCGCCTCCGGATTGCGGGATATTATTGCCATAGCAGTCTCTCTGACGATTCTCATTGTTGCGGGTTTTGGCATTTATAACATTATGAATATGACGGTAAACGAGAAAATAAAAGAAATTGCAATCCTGAAAGCGATGGGCTTTGCAGGCAGCGATATTGTGCAGATATTTCTTACCCAGTCTATCGTAATTGGCATTCTTGGTGGTCTGCTGGGCCTTATTCTGGGCTTCGTTGTTTCGGTGATTGTAAATCATATCCCCTTCACCATTGCCACACTGACAACACTTCCGATGACTTACAATATTAAAGATTACGTAATGTCATTTATTTTTGGATTGATAACCACTTTTATTGCCGGCTATCTTCCGGCTAAAAAAGCGTCAAGGATTGATCCGGTAACCATTATCAGGGGATAAGAAAATGAAAAACAACATCGCTTTGTCGGTCGCAAATCTGACCAAATATTTCCACGATCCGGAGGAGTTTCAAGTACTTAAAAATATCAGCTTTGATGTTCAGAAAGGTGAATTTCTTTCACTTATGGGGAAATCCGGATCCGGTAAATCAACCATGTTATATATTTTGTCTACCATGGATACCGATTACCATGGCGATCTAAAAATTAACGGGGAGAGGCTGACCGGTAAAACCCAGAATGAACTGGCGGCATTTCGCAATGCCCATATTGGCTTCGTTTTTCAGTTTCATTATCTTCTGCCTGAATTTAGCGCCATCGATAATGTAATGCTCCCTGCACTCAAACTGGGAGCCAGGACAAAAGAGGAGATTGAGCAAAAAGCTTTTGAGAACCTAACCCTCCTGGGTCTGAAAGGCCATGCACTAAAATCAGCCCACAAACTTTCGGGCGGAGAGCAGCAGCGGGTAGCAATAGCCCGGGCTTTAATCAATGACCCTGCTATTGTCATGGGTGATGAGCCCACAGGAAATCTTGATTCCAAGAATACAAGAATCGTATTTGATATCTTCAGGGAACTCTCCAGGGAGCGGGGGCAGACTATCATCGCGGTTACACATGATGATGACTTTGCCGCCAACAGCGACCGCGTTATAGAACTGTCTGACGGCGAATTGATAAAGAGTAGCCATATATGAAAAAAATGATATCGCGCGAAAGCTCCCGCCGTATCACCAAAGCGATATCCGGAGAGTCGCCGTACTTTTTCCATCCGGGAACAAAATTAGGAAAACAGGGCAGCAGATGTTCCTCTTCGTTTGCATCACAGGGTGGCAGGCAACCGTTACCGACCACACATTTTATTCAAAACCAATCTCCCTGGCTTGAAATGCGGCGCTCAGCCGAAGCGTCGCTTCACTTTTTACCTGATCGGCATTGCTGATAACACTCCAAAAACGGATAGTCAGGGAACATGTTTCGGGTGTTACTTTGGTATATAAAATAACTGGTTTTCTTGCTGACACCACATCGGGTACGTTAAAGATGGCACTGTTAATGATTTCATTTATCACATTGGCATCCAATTCATTACCTTTTAACGAAAAGCTGAGTACCACCCTTTTTTCATTGTTGCTGAAGGTCCAGTTTACAATGTTCTGCGACAGGATGTTTCCATTCGGAATAATTACTTCAGCACCGTCAGGGGTATTCAGGGTACTGGAACGCAAGCCGATCTCTTTCACTTTTCCCGACTGGCCTGCCACCTCAATTTCATCCCCGATCTGCAATGAACCATCAAAGATCAGGATTATACCAGACACGAAGTTGTTTACAATATTCTGCAATCCCATACCGATGCCGACGCCCAAGGCTCCCAATAAAAAAGTGAGTTTGTCGATCGGCAATCCGGAGGCTGCAATGGCTATCAGATAACCACCTATCAACACCAGCAACCGGGTAATAAGCAACCGGGAATGTTGCCCCTTGGTTTCCGTGGTCAGATCCTCGGCCTCAGTTCCGATTTCGCCAAATAAAAAGCTTATTAAACGCTGTAGGATGTGAGCAACCCAGATGATGGCAAAAAACAAAATTACGCTCAGCAGTTGAAAGGAGATGCTTCCAAGGGTTCTTGGAGTGATTAGCAAATCAACGACTGCGCTACTGATTGTATGATAGATGTTTAAATTGGAGGCCAGCATAATCAGCCAGATTAAGAGTCCAATAAGAACCACTGGCATTTTGATTTTATCAACAACAAAACTGCTGTCAAAGGGTTTGTCGATCCCTTTATTCAACCTGCTGCTTAAAAGCTGAACCAGGATAATCTCAATTACAACTTCCACAAAAACAATCATTACCAAAGCCTGTGTAACCGCAAAGATCGCTGTTAGCCCAACCATCCCCGATAGGGAGAAACGGCCAAAGATATTTAGCAGGATACTCACGCCTGACAAAACAATCCCAATTACAAATGCTGTTTTTATAAACGAGGCATAGGGTGTCTCTTTTCGCATTGTGCGGACGAAACGAACCGAAAAAAGGATGATCCCCGCATGAATGGCTGACAGCAACAGCCTCTCTGCAAAGGTTGGTTCAATCAGCAAATAGGCCAGAACATCAGCAATAAATAAGGTTATCAGGGCAAACCAATTAAAAAGGAATTGATGGTCCCCTTTTTTCAGAAAGATAATAGTTGATACCACCAGCAGAATGAAATATCCGATTGAAATATACGAAGTCGGGGCATAAGCATCGAAAAATGGCATCAGGCATAACAGTAAAATAACCAGGGAAACCACCGGACTGGTACTCAGATACCTGAGATTCAAATAGCGGTAGGAATTATTTTGCTGCTTTAAGGTGTATATTAGTTTTCGTTTGAGAAATAACCAGATAAATAGTAAAATCCCCAACACAACAACAAGGGTACGTTCACCGGAGGTCTGACTTATGTAATAACCAATTGCCTTTTGCTCACTGTCAATGATGCTGATCGGGTTTTTGGCAGCCACCTGATCTGTCGTTTTTGCACCCCTGATATCCCACAAAGATTTTACCTCCTGTCCGATCAATTTGGGTACTGCCTTATCCATCCGGTTATTCAGCATGCTAACGATATTGGATAATACAATCGAATTGTCTGACAACCTGATCTTCATTGCATTCAGCGTATCCACATTCGCCTTGGTAATACTATCGGTTCTGTTCCACTTCCATTCGAGCCGGATCAGCTTTTTGTCAAAAGTGGTGCGAAGTTCCTTATCCGCATATAACTTCCTGAAAATGGAGTCGGCCAGCACAACTTTCAGGTGCTGTTTGGCATGATAAACCCGGTTATACAACGTGCCCAGCTGATCATGAACCTGATCGGTCTGCTCATCGAGTTTCGCGGTAAAAGTCTGATAGAGATACTGGTTTTTAATATTAAAAACCGTATTTCTATCATGAATATTTTGACGGATGAGTTTGACATTATTTGTCAGATTATCGATTGTCCGGCCAATCTTAACCACCTCAAATCCTAATTTGGCGCTATCCCCGATGGCATTGAGATTATCATTCACCCGTTCGATGCTCAGGGTATAATCACTCATGGTCAGGGTATCCAACGCCATGATCATTGTTTTATGCAGTTGAGCAGGAGCTCCTTTCTTTGATTTCAAACTATCAGAATGCGTGACTTGCTTCTTAACTGCACCGGTTGCAGGCAACTGAACGGACTGGGCAAATACACTGATTCCCATAAAAAGAAGAAAGGAAAAAAAAGCTAATCGTCTCATAATATTTACTTTAAAACAGAAATTAAGTGGAGAATACCCACTGTTTATTATGCCTGAACATTCCGAGATCCAAAACGAATGGTCCGGCCATTAATGATTGAGTTACCGCTCTAATCCTCTTCGCCCCCTTTTGTAGCTGCAAAAAATGCGGCATGAACAGGTGCAGGGCAGGTTGAGTTCACTCCATGAACAGCTCCCCACAACACAACATTAAACTGATCGTCGGGAATCCGGTCTTCTTTATCGAAGTCGAAGTTACTGCTCAGGTTCGATAATTTATTGACGGCAATATTTTTCAGGTTTAAATCGATCAAACTGGGCAAGGACCGAAAGGGAGGGTGGATCGCTGATTTATCAAAACATCTCCACAAGGGCTCTGCCGAGGCATCGTACTGACTCATCGGAGGCAACCCCAGGATCAGTTCCATAGTCCGGAGCATCGAGGAGGTCGAATACATGGTATGATCCACAAAACCCTGTTTCACGAACCCACCGGCAATATAAGCAGGTGATCGGTGCGCATCGACATGGTCGGGACCATTCTGCGCATCATCTTCAACAATTATCACGACACTCTCTTTCCAGATCGGAGAGTGACTGAGATAATCAACAAAGAGTCCAACGGCAAGATCATTGTCAGCAACTGAGGCAAATGGTGTGGGGCTGCCAAACTTAAGGCCTGCCGTGTGATCATTGCCAAAACGGATGGTGCTGAGATTTGGGACATTTCCTGCAACAAGCAGTGAATCAAAATCGTGCTTCCACATTGAAAAGCGAAATGTATCGCGTATACCCAAATTAAAACTGGAGTAATTGTGACAATAATGATCTTTTAATACCGGAATATTTGGGGTATCGGAATCTGACATAAACTCTCCGTAAGTTCGGAAAGATCGCCCCGATCGGTTGCAGAAATCCCATAAGAAACCTTGTTTGTTATTCGCAATTGGCCGTTTTCCCTCTGCGTCGTAACCCCCTCCCCGGCCGCCATAACTCGTGGGCCAGTTTTTTTCGAGATAATCAGTGGCATAAGCACCCATCGTCCAGTTGTGGCCGTCGGCGCTCACCTCTCCATCTACATAGAAATTGTCGAGTAAAATAAATTGCCTGGCCAGAGCATGCAGGTTCGGGGTTATTTTCCTGCCAAACAGAACAAGGGTACTATCGCCATTCCCTTGAGGGATATCCCCCAATACCTGGTCGTAAGACCGGTTCTCCTTGATAATATAAAAGACATGCTTAATGGGAGATTTGTCGCCGCTATGTTGTGGAATCGGATTGCCCGGTTCCCCTGAAGTGACCAACTCTTTTTCCTTGCGATACGGAGTGTTATTGTAAACAGCCTGGGAATAGGCTTTGAGCAGCTTATCATTTGGCACCGGAATTGAAGCCAGGGTTCCCGTGAAAAGACCTCCAATATATTGTATCTTAATGCTCTTTTTAGTCCCTTTTTGATAAACTACCCCATTTTTCTTGCTCAAAGGGCTTGGTCCAAAAGGATTTGGCTTGGAAGTTAATCCCTTGCCATTGGTCACAAAGATTGTGTTTTTCACCACCCGAACGCTGGTGGGGTACCATCCGGTTGGGATAAACCCTTTACTTGCACTTTTGCCCGGACTGGTTACATCAAAAACTGCAAGACAGTTATTATCCGCATTGGCAATAAACAAGGTCTTTTGGTCCTCGCTAAGCGCCAGGCTGTTGGTCGTTGATCCGGACGGGGCATTCGGGTAAAGCGCCGTGTTCAGGACCTCAATCTCACGGTTTTTTCCGGTCGAAATAACCGATACCGAATTATCATTGGCATTGCTGACATATAGATATTTGCCATTTTTAGAGAGGCATAAATCATTAGGGTGATCGCCCACCGAAACAGAGCGTATCATGCGTTGTTCCTTAGTATCAAATAAAACCACTTTGTTACATCCCCAGCAGGAGATGTAGAGCGTCTTACAGTCAGCCGATAACAAACAACTATAGGCTTCCCCTTCGAGCGGGATTTGCTTTTTTACCTTTTTTTCTTTTAAGTCGAAGAGATACAATGAATTATTCTCTTTGGTAACCGCATAAAGCATCTGTTTGCGGTCGTCCACTGCAATACCGGCAACAGAGATGGGGTTTGGCCAGGGTTTACCGAGGATCAAATTATCTTCGGGAACCAGCTTCCCATTTTTAATTTGATATTTCATGATCCAGTTATCATTACCCCCTGATACATATAATGACTTTTCATCTTTTGAAAAGGTGAGGCCGAACCATCCTTTGGCAATCACCACGGAATCCATGATCTCAAATTTACCTGAATCGATCAGTTGAATTGTTTGATCACTCTGTCCATTGTTGGTAACTGCCAGCATCTTCCCGGAATGAGAAACCGCAATATTTAAAGGCAGATCACCGACCGGTAACATTTTCCCGACAGGTGTAAGTTTCCATCCATTGGGCAACAGAACCCGTTTCGATTCAATTGCCTTTAAACTCTGCCCCTTTACCACTGAAATAGCAGGCAGTAGTATCCAAATACAAAAAATAATATAAACAACTCTGATTTTGATAGTTGACATATTGATCGGATTGATTTTTTAATAATTAAAACTGCTTCCACCTAAAAACTCTCTGAGCACCGAAGTTGGCGGAATCTCCTCTTCGGGAATATATTCAAAATAGGAGACAAAGATGGATAACCGCACCGCCTCCGAATACTCTGGTGTATTTTCCTTAACCTGCTTCAGCAGATGACTGACATGTCGTTTAAGAACCGCCAGTTCGTAGATCAGCGCTGAATTAAACATAACATCTGCATTCTCCTGATAGGGGAAGATATGTTTTTCTTCACCCCTACGAACGCTGGGCCATCGCTGAATGGTCGTTAATGCATCATAACCACGGTATTTGCTGTCACGTACGATTCTGCGTATCAGCCTGTTATCAGTTGTTGGAATATAGGTGTGTTCATCTATCGAGATCTGGGTTAAAGCCGATACGAAAATGCGGTAAGTCTTCTCAGAATCGATCTGGGGTGTCAATTCGGGATTCAGTCCGTGAATACCCTCAATAATCAGAATATTATCCTTGTTCATCTTCATCGTCTTGCCATTAAACCTTCGCTGCCCAAGCTGAAAATCAAATCTCGGCACAGCAACCTCCTCACCGGCAATCAGCCTTAAAAGAAAATCGTTCAGATAGGGGACATCAATGGCTTCCAGTGCTTCAAAGTCGTAGTTTCCCTCTTCGTCGACAGGGGTAAACTCCCGGTTGACAAAAAAATTATCCACCGAAACTTCAATGGCATGCAATCCATTAACTGCCAACTGAATACCCAATCTCCGGCTGAATGTGGTCTTCCCCGAACTTGAAGGGCCGGCAATAAGAACGATGTTTATCTGATCCCTTTTTTCGGTGATGGCATTGGCAATTTCGACGATCTTCTTTTCATGAAGCGCTTCAGAAATCTTAATCAGGTCGCTGTACTGATTATCTCTTCTGACCGTATTAAGGCGCGGAATATCTTCAACACGGAGAATCTCCGCCCATTTCTTGTGTTCCCTGAAAATACCAAACAGTTTATCCTGTTTTATGACAGGTTCCAGAATATTGATGTCATTCAGGGGAGGGAAACGGAGCAAAAACCCGTCATAATATTTTTCAACTCCAAAATTGGTGATGCACCCTGAGGAGCTGAGCATATGGCCGTAGAAAAAATTTACATGATTATTGAGCATATAAATCGGGGCATAAAGCCTTCCATAGGTGCGATAAAGCTCCGCTTTCCGGTAAAGTCCGCTGGCCTCAAGCATAGATATGGCAGTTTCGGTGAGCACCATTTTGCGTTCTACCGGAATATCCTTTCCGATTATTGACCACATCTCCTCATTGATCTTAACTGCGTCATCGTCCGCAAAAACACGTTCCAGCCCTTCGATCTCGCAATAGTAACCTTTTGAAATAGCGTGATCAATTTTAAGCCTTGCCTCAGGCCACAGATTCCGGATTGCCGCAAAGAGGATAAAGGAGAGGGTGCGAAGGTACATGCGCTGCCCGTCACGGCATGAATAATCAATAAATTCAACCATACGTGGCTTGACCAGTTCATAATCCAAAGGCTTTGGGCGATGGTTGACAAAAGCACCCAAAACAGCATCCGTGGTCTTAACCTTTAAGGCAAGTGCAACTTCACCCAGTGTCGTCCCAAGCGGGAATTCACAATCCCTGTCTGAATTGACACATTTAATTTCAATACTCTTCATTATACCGCCATATTGATTTATCAAAAGCGATCACAAGATAGTTTTTTCTCCCTGAATATCATTACTGATTGGCAAAATAAAGAGGCAGGATGGAAAGTGAAAACTGAATTCGGTTACTTTTGCACTAAAACAATTAAATCGCGATGAGAAAACTGGTCTTTGCCACAAATAACGATCACAAACTGCGGGAACTCAAGCAAATCCTCCCCCCCGAATTCGAATTATTATGCCTCAATGATATAGGGTGTTACGAAGATATTCCCGAAACAGGGCCAACCCTTGAAATCAATGCGGGGCAGAAATCATCCTATATCTGGAATAAATACGGTCTGAATTGCTTTGCCGATGATACCGGGCTCGAAATTGAAGCCCTCTCCAACGAACCAGGGGTCTATTCTGCACGTTATGCCGGAGAAGAAAGAAGTGCAACTGCGAATATGGCTAAAGTTTTGGAAAAAATGGCCGGCCAGCCAAACCGCAAGGCCCGTTTCCGGTGTGTAATATCACTGATTATTGATGGCCAAGAGAATCAATTTGAAGGGATAGTTGAAGGGAGCATCCTCACTGAAAACCGGGGGCAGGATGGATTCGGATATGATCCAATCTTTATGCCTGATAGCTATAACCTTTCTTTTGCTGAGATGGGTTCAGCCGAAAAAAACCAGATCAGTCACCGGGGGCGTGCAGTTGAGCAATTAGTCAGCTACCTGCGGAATTTAAAATGATCACCAGCTATTCATTTAACCATGTTACAAAGAACCCGCGGAATCGTCCTTCACAGCATAAAATATGGCGAAACTGGCATGATAACAACGATTTACACCGAGGCTTTTGGCCGGATGTCGTTTATCATGCAGGGTATCCATGGAAAAAAATCGGCGGTTAAAGCCAACCTGCTCCGCCAACTCTCTTTACTCGAGATGGAAGTCGACTTCAAACACGGCCGGGAGTTGCAACGGGTCAGAGAGATCAGAAACATTCTCCCTTTCGCAACAATCCCGTATGAGATTTCAAAATCAACACAGGCCCTTTTTATTTCCGAACTGCTCTATAAAGTGCTCCGTGAAGAAGAATCGCGTCCAGAATTATTTCATTTCCTTTACCATTCCATCGAGGTGCTCGATTTAATGGAAGCGGGGATTGCAAATTACCATCTCATTTTTTTACTGCAGCTTTCGCGATATCTCGGATTTGCCCCTTCAAACAACTATTCGGAATCGAATCCGTTTTTTGATCTGATCGCCGGAAAATTTGTCTCTTCTCCGCCGGATCACCCCTGGTTTTTAAAAAATACAGAGAGCTCACTCCTCGCCAGATTATTAGACATGGGGTATCAGAATTTGGCTGACTTTAAACCGGTTCAGGGATTAAGGAGTGTTTTTCTCAATTTTATAATTGAATATTATGGCCTTCAACTTGGGAATAAGCTGAATATAAAATCACTGGAAATACTTCGAATACTACTTCATTAACAGATATTTAGCTATTTTAATTTAAGAATTTGGCATCCATGCAACGGGAATAGAGAAATATGAATGGTACGACAAAAAATATTACTACTTTTGCACCTAGCAATAGATTAGAGCAAAATGAATTCATCAAAAATACCTATACCTAAGAAAAATTCCTTTTCGACAATTTTAGAAATCGCAGAGGGAGCGAATGCCATCGACCTGGCCATTCCCTTTTCCAATCTTGCTTGTCCGGAAAAACTGATCGATCTGGTAAGCAAAAATATGAGGCTTGGGAACAATGATTATTCTCCGGTCGAAGGTGTCGAACAATTAAGGGAACAAATTATAGAGCATGTAAACCGTCAAAATAAATCTTCCTTCAACCCGGCCACTGAAATAACCATTACTGCCGGGCCAGCTCAGGCGATGACTACGGCCATCAGTACTTTTATTAAAGAGGGAGACGAGGTAATTATCTTTGAACCTGTCCAGGAGTCGTATGCACCGTTCATTGAGTTGAATGGAGGGCGTCCGATTTTCGTGAATCTCAGATTGCCTGATTTTCGCATTGACTGGGAAGAGGTGAAGAAGCTGGTTACCTCAAAGACAAAAATGATCATTATCAACAATCCTCAGAATCCGATCGGAAGGATCTTCAGTGAAGAAGATATCGACCAACTGAAGAGGATGACCAATGGTACCCGGTTAGTTATCCTGAGTAACGAGGTTTTTGACAACATTATCTTTGACGGCTTAAAATTTCGCAGTCTGGCCTCAGTTCCCGATCTGGCCTCCAAATCGTTAATCGTTTCAAGCTACGGCCCCGTGTTCAATATCACCGGTTGGGGAATCGGCTATATCTTTGGACCTGAACGGCTAATGAGCGAATTCCGAAAAATCCAGCAATTTCAGGGATTCAGCGTGAATACGCCTGCCCAATACGCATTGGCAGAGTTCTTACAGGAGGGCCCCGATTTCGACCTTATTTGTGAATCGTACCATAAAAAACGGGATTTGTTAATCTCATTGTTAAAAGGGAGCAAGTTTGAACTTGTCCCCACCCAGTCGACATTTTATCAGATTCTTGATTACAGTAAGATATCCGACGAATCGGATATGGACTTTTGCGCACGGCTCATTCTTGAATATGGGGTCGCAACGGTTCCTTTTTCGGCTTTTCAACATGAAAAGGCTAAAAATCAATTAATCAGAATCTGCTTTGCTAAGCCCGATGAAATACTTCATGAGGCAGCGAAGAAACTAAAAAGCGTAGCTGTAAGGTTAAATCATTAGTCAATTACCTGACAAACAATATAGTCAGGATTCGGGTGCAGCTGACGCTAAAAATATTCCCGGCCTCATAGTTCAAGGGATAGAACGAAAGTTTCCTAAACTTTAGATTCGCGTTCGAGTCGCGGTGAGGCTACATAGAAAATCCCAACCCACTAATAATCAAGGGTTGGGATTTCTACTTTATGTCATTTGTGAAATATTCGTGAAACAGGTAATAAAAAGGCAATTTCTAAACTAAAGTAAGGTCGAAATACATAAGTCGGGTGTCTTCATTTTTATCCTTATTGTTAAGATACTTAAAGTCATTATTTTCATAAAACCTTAAGGACTCCCAATTAAAAATAATTATTGCTTTTAATCCACGGTATTAGACACTTTATGCAACCTTCCCCTCATACAAATACTTCTGAAACTCTATAAAAAGCGAACTGATCTTTGCTACTTCACCCAGTTCCTCCTTGGCATCCTCTAAGGATTGATATTTATTTACAAGCAAGATGGGTAATTTCTCCTGGTCGAGCTCCTCAACACCTGTTTCGATGTATTTGGTTAACACAAATTCAATAAACTCCTTTTGCTTGTTGTTTAGCAAGGCGAAAATTGTTGCCTGGGCTGCTGCAACCCGGGCTTCCCTGGTCATGGGTTTAATATCGCTGTTGAACACATACTCCAGCACATCGTACAAGTCGCTCTTTTCGGCATTTATGAGCTGTTGCAGTGTCAATAACTGTTCCTTTCCATAACCGGCTTCATCCAGTTTCTCCAGCAGGGTTTTTCTTGTCATCGGATTGCTCCAGATGGTTCGGAGTTCCTCTTCGCTTTTAAAAAAGGATGGTAAGGTCCCAAATAAGTTATTCAGGAATTCTTCTGCTGAAATTGGTTTCCCATTGGCTCCCCAGAATGAGGTTGAAATCATGTGCTGAATCTCGCGTTCCTTTCCATCTTTTAATTTCACTTTTACCTTTTTTACACAAACGCAGGGACGTTGATGGCATTTATAGCACGGTTGAGGGGGCTCTGCGATACAGGAACAGGGAATCTGACCACAAACCGGGCAAGGTTGTGGCGGTGTCTTTACACAGACGCAGGGATCCTGACCACATTTGGTGCAATTTTCAGGTTCAATAGGTTCTCCATCCCATTCAGGATCGGCAAAATGAAGATAAGCGTTAACAAAATCGTAGATTGTAAAAAACTCCTTCCCATCAAACAACCTGGTTCCCCGGCCAACGATCTGTTTGAACTCAATCATTGAGTTTACAGGTCGCATTAAAACGATGTTACGAATGTTCCGGGCATCTACCCCTGTGGAGAGCTTTTGAGAGGTTGTCAGGATAGTAGGTATGCTCTTCTCATTGTCTTTAAAGTCTCTTAGAAACTGTTCACCAATCTCACCATCATTGGCAGTAACCCGGACACAGTAATTAGTGTCCTTAGATTTTTTATTTTGATTCACCAGGTCACGAATCGCCGCAGCATGGTCCTGGGTGGCTCCGAAGATGATTGCCTTCTCATTTTGATTGGCATCATCCATGTAAATCTGAACACGCTTTGCCTCTCTTGCCTTTATTTCTATGATCTTATTGAAGTCCGGTTCTGTGTAACGTTTTCCTTCTTCTATTTCACCTTCTATTATTTGGTCATCACTGGTGTAGGTATAATCGTCCAGGGTCGTCTGGATCCGTTTAACCTTGAATGGAGTCAGGAATCCGTCACTGATACCCTCTTTGAGGGAATAGATATAAACCGGCTCTCCAAAATATTTGTAGGTATCAACATTGTCTTTCCGCTTGGGCGTGGCTGTCAGACCTAACTGAACTGCCGGAGAAAAGTACTCCAGGATACCTCTCCAGTTTCCTTCGTCATTGGCACCTCCACGGTGACATTCGTCTATTACGATAAAATCAAAGTAGTCTGAGGCGTATTCTCCAAACGCTTCGACTCCGCTCAGCGGCCTTTGGGGTAATTCATGATTTGTTGACAATTCTTTAAGTTTGGCGACATCGCCTTTTATCAAGGCAATTTTCTTGGCTCTGCTCCATTTTTGAACCTGCTTTTCTCTGCTAAAAGCAAAGTCTATCCTGTCAAATGTTTCATAGTAAACTAATTTAACCGGCAAATGCAGTTTTGTAAATGTTGCACCATCCCCATTTTTGTGTTGCTCAACTCTTAAATTTAAATTATTGGTGCTCCCAGTATAAAAACTACCATCTGCACAATGCAAAATGTACATATAACCGGAAGCTTGTTTCTTAATTTCAATTTCCTTGAATTCGGTTTCGACAATATTTTCGTCATTGTTATTTATTGATGTGGGTGAGCAAGTGGGTGAGGTGGGTGAGCCTGTCGAACCCCCACTCATAAAGGTCTGGAAGATGGTAAAGAAGATACTCCCGTTTGTTGGAACGCCACCCTTCTTACTGATCTCCTTCGGACTAATACGGACCAGGGCATCATCCTGAAACGCTGAGAATGCGTTAAACGCCTGGTCGGCTAATATATTCCGGTCTGCCAGAAACAGGATGCGTGGTCTTCTTGCTATGTATTTAGAGGTGTCAGAGCCTGTCGAAGACAAGTTCCACCTGGTTTGAAACAGTTTCCAGGCAATCTGAAAGGCAATAAATGTTTTTCCGGTGCCTGTTGCCAAGGTTAATAAGATCCGGTCCTTATTGTTGGCAATGGCCTCCAGGGTATTATTCACAGCAATCTCCTGATAGTATCTCGGATCATTTTTCCCCTTCACATATTCAAACGGAATAGTACTGAACCTCTCCCTCCATTCGTTGACGGCGTAGGCCCCTGAGCCTGTCGAAGGGTATGTTTTATTCCAAAGAGCTTCGGGTGTAAGGTAATCAGTAACCAAACCTTCGGACCCTGTTTTCATGCAAATGGAGTAGATCTCTATACCATTTGTGGAATAGGTGGTTTCCAGGTTTAATTTTTGGGCATATTGTTTAGCTTGTGCAACACCTTCGCCAACTCCCAAAGCATCGCTCTTAGCCTCAATTACCGCCAGTTTGATCCCTTTGTAGACAAGAACATAATCGGCAGTAAGTTTCTTCCCCTTCACACCCCCTATCTGGATTCGGCCAGCTGTAATAGGATGTTCACGAAGTATTTTTGATCCTTCTACAACTCCCCATCCGCACGCTTTTAGTTTTGGGTCAATTAGTTCTGCTCTGGTTTCGGCTTCGTTCATTGGTCTGAATTATGATTTTTAGGATTTGATGATTTTAGGATTGTTCCTGATGTAGTCTTTATTGTCGGGGTGATTGACATTATACACCCTTTTAAATTCAAGACTTTTTGCTCCAAAATTTATCAGTAATCCAATTGGTAAATTATATGCCTGACAGTAATTCATTGCTTGCGCCAAATGAACATCTTCCAGTTTTATTAATGCTTTAAGCTCTACCATTATATTTTCTTCAACAAAAAAATCAACCCTGCGGGTACCAATATCGTACCCTTCATAAAAAATTGTCATTTCCAGTTCTCTTTGAAAGTCCAAACCTTGTTTCTCCAATTCAATCGCCAAAGCTCTTTGATAGATGACTTCTTGAAATCCATTACCTAAAATGTTATGAACTTTCATTGCACACCCGATTATCTTTCGTGTAACTTCTTCATGTTTCATTCTATTGTCGGTATATAAGGATGTCGGAATTAATATTTTAAAGATTGAATGTCTGAATTAGGATTTATAGGATTTTATGATGTAAGGATTGTTTTTATTCACATATCCTACAATCCTTTAATCATATGAATCCTAATTCAGACACCTTTAACTCCCCATTAAACGCCTTCTGTAACACACTCTTTTTCAGCTCCTCCAAATCGGCAATCTTCTCTTGGTAAATGGCTTCCAGCCTCTTTGTTTCGGAGGAAAGGGCATCGAGTTTTTGGACAATGGAATGTTGGTCGTATAAAGGAGAAAGATTGAAAATTTTAAAAGCCCTTATGTCTTTCATATTGACATGCTCAACTGTTGCTCCTGTTGAATGTGACAGTAGTTGCTCTTGTACATCCTTTGAGAGAACTAAATATGCCAGGAACTTAGAAACTATTTTATTCTTTTTAGGTCTTATCAATACAGTTCGTTGACCTAAGCAAACACTAAGGTTTTCTGGAATTACTGCAATATTTCCAGCTGGTGCCTCTCTTGCTAAAATTAAATCATCTGCTTGTGGTATAGCTCGTCTTGTCCATTCATTAAAAGTTTTTTCTGAAACTCTATTCACACCTTCTAAAATCAAAACCCCTTTTCCAATATTAGGTGTCCGAATAGATGGATAACCTGTTTCTTGAATCGGGGCTGTTTTGTGTTCACAGTCAACTATAAGTTCGCAAAGGCTATCCAATGTTTCAAATTTGGAACCATGCAATTTATTCTCAAACACCCCCTGCAAATAACTCTCAAAAAGTTCCCTGGCGTTTTTAAGGTTTTGTTCGGCATTGGCTTTTGCTGTGGCTATGGCCTCAAAGGATTCAGCTAAAATGGCGACGATGCGTTGTTGCTCGGGGAGAGGGGGAAGTGGGATCGGTATTTTGTTGAGCATAGCCTGGTTTAACTTAGGCTGGGCCATTCCACTTACAAAGTCATCTAACTTTATAGAGTTGAGGTATAATTCAACAAATTTTTGGCTAACCTTATGTTCAAACCGTAAAATATGGGCATGATTATTCACCCAAGTCTTACCACTTATCGAAAATGCAATAGGATATGTTCGTGCTAACAGATTGGCCCCATCTTCAGAAACACAGAGCAAATCCTCATCAAATAAATAATCGACAACGTAATCAACAATACCAGATGCCCCATAATAAGGAATAGAACCCTCATTCCTAACACTTTTAGTTATTGGAACTCTTTTACTATCTAAGTTCTCTGATATTTGATTTAAGGTCTTTGCCTCCCAGCCTTTTGGTAACTTAGCTTGTCGAATGTTCAAATCATTCATTATCTTTCCTGGGCGGGGTTAGTTTTTTACTGGGTAAAGCTTTATCGTTCGATTTTACACGGCGTTCCAGTTTTTTAATGTCCTCTTCGGGAGGAAGCTGTTCCGGTTTTATGCCACTTTTACCCAGGAGGGTTCTTACATCAGCATTATTTTTCATGTGTTCGTCGGTGATTCTGGGTTCGCCCTTGAGATCATTTTTCTGTACATTAAAATTGGTAATCTCTGTTGCCAGCTGTTTTGCCGATATGGTGATGGTAGGCAAGAAATCGGCTAAAGGGCGGTTTTCGCCAATGCCAAGTTTGCGTTTCATGGCGCTTGTGTTATGGCCACCGAACAATGCCCAGTCACCCTTACTCCGGATGTTGGCAAATCCCTTATTGTCAACACCACGTTCGTAAATATTTTTCGATAACCCGGTTTCGGTGGCTGCCAGTTTTACTCTCGCCTGAATGCGCTCACTAAGCCTGATCCGCTCTTCCAGCAACTCCTGCTTACGGGTTTGTATGGCAAAATAGCTTTGTGCAAAGGCGATCTGCTCTTTCTTTGGGTCGCCGTTTTGTGCAATAAGGTAACAGGCATAACGGGTGAGCATTATATCGTCCTGTTTTCTTTCTGCTCCGGAGCCAATTTTGACCATTTTGTTGACGTCAACGAAATGGTCCGAAACCGCTTCACCGCTGGTTTTACAACTTTCTTTGGCTTTATCAACTGCGTTTAAAAAATTACGCCAATCAGCATAACCTAACAATGGTTGCAATTCACGGGCTAGCCAATATTCGATGCCATCCTGTTCATAGGCAAATTCTTCAAATGTCTTATTCAGCTGGGTAATTATCGATTTCTCCATTGATCAGAAATTAAATAAGATCAAGAATTGAGTTTAATATCTCTGCACTCTCTTCATCCAGCGCTTTCATCTCCTCTAATATCTCTTGTGGTTGTCGTAAGGCGGTTTCTTCTTTTTTATTGGGGTTTTTGGCTGAGAGATCGTAGGTGGTTTTATCAATGTCCTTCACATCAATGGACCAGGAGTTTTCGCTATCGGCAAAGGTTTTTTGTAGGTCCACAAACTCAGCCAGATCTTTTTCGCTTAATGGATTACCTTTACCAAGATTGCGATTAAGGTTCAACTGGTAGAACCATGTTTTTTTGGTGGAGGATCCTTTTTCAAAAAACAATACAACGGTTTTCACTCCTGCCCCGGTAAACGTACCCCCTGGTAAATCAAGTACCGTGTGCAGGTTGCAACTTTCGAGCAGTAGTTTGCGCAAGCTCAAAGAAGCATTGTCTGTATTGCTCAAAAAGGTGTTCTTTATGACTACACCTGCCTTTCCACCGGCCTTCAGTATTTTAATGAAATGTTGTAGGAAAAGGAAAGCTGTCTCACCTGTTTTTATAGGAAAGTTTTGTTGGATTTCAGACCTAATTCCTGCTCCAAAAGGTGGATTTGCCAATACTATGTCATAACGGTCTTTCTCCTGAATATCGGAAATGTTTTCAGCCAGCGTATTGGTATGGATAATATTGGGGGCTTCAACTCCATGCAGAATCATGTTCATCGTGCCAATGATGTAAGCCAGTGATTTTATTTCTTTGCCATAAAAGGTGTTTTTCTGTAAGGTCACGACATCACTGGTCGTTAATTTCTTGCTGTGCTTCAGATATTCAAAAGATTCGCAAAGAAAACCAGCCGATCCAACTGCTCCATCATAGATCTTATTTCCGATTTCGGGTGCTACCACTTTAACAATGGTCTTTATCAAAGGTCGCGGCGTGTAATATTCTCCACCATTACGCCCTGCGTTACCCATGTTCTGTATTTTCGATTCATACAGGTGACTCATTTCATGTTTCTCGGCGTGGGTCCGGAAACGGAGTTCATCAATCCGGTTAATTACTTCACGCAGGTTGTAGCCAGATTGTATTCTGTTTCTTAGCTCACTGAAGATCTCACCAATCTTGTACTCAATGGAATCGGCCCGTTCTGCATCAACCTTAAACTTTTTGAGGTAGGGGAAAAGTTGAATATTCACAAAGTCCGCTAGATCGTCGCCGGTTAATGCTTTATGGTAATCGATTTTACCTTCTGCATCTTTTGGGGCAGCCCAAACACTCCATTGATATTCGGGAGCGATGATGTTTGTGTAGATCTTTCCGGATAGTTCCGCTGCGGTGGCTTTATCTTTCTCCAGATCGTCAAGATATTTCAGAAATAATACCCAGGAGGTTTGTTCCACATAGTCCAATTCACTTCCACAACCGGCATCCTTGTGGAGAATGTCGTCAATATTTTTAAAGGTCTGTTGAAACATTTTAGATCAGGATGATTTATTCTGGTAAATATAATAATAAAATTAAAGCAGTTTTGAAGTTCCAAATCATTAGCCTCTCTATTGTCTCATTTCTGGTCCTTGATGGATTTATTATTCTTAAAAAGAGATCCAATCGATCGCTTTTTGGTATATTCATAAATTATATCAATCACAAATCGTCGGTTTTATCAAATATCATAGTTTTATTTTTTTGACAAAGAAAAGCTTTTGGATTAAGCCTGTTATTCATAACTTACAGCATTTAAGAATATCACAAAGTGAAATCATTTTGAAATATAAAGGTACTCCTATCCAGAAAATTATTCCAAATTCAACAAGGAAAAAATCAAAAACCATTTTAATTGCAGCAAACCTTTTGTGTATATCTTACTTTTAGCTTTATAGGCTCCCACCTCCCCTAATTCAGCTTTAAGAGATTCAAACAGCTTGCTTGGCTCTCCTTTATCAGCTAAATGAAGCGGAAAACCTTTGTTTTTATCTCACAAATGATAAGCAAGATCTTCACCCAGAAACACGACCTGTTTTTTAATGTCGGGGCTATTTACGTTTGGACACCATATTCCATTATTTTTTACCGATGAACAAAATCAATTTGAATTGACTTAAATTATTCCCAAAATACCTGAAAATGGGAACAAGAAATTAAAATTTTGCGATCCACAGATTTACCTTTGAATGTTAATTATTTACTACCATGGCCGGAAATAAAAGAACTTTCGTCAATAACAGCATAAAAGAGGATATTGTAAGGGATTATTTCGACAATAAATTGACGATCTCAGACCTGAAACGGAAATATCGGGTAGCTTACAATACCGTTGATAATATTGTCAAAACGACCTCTTACGGATTCTGGAATAATGTTGTACAAGGGAGGGAAATTAAACAGGTGGTGACAGAGACAAGGAAGTACCTGACTGCGGCCGAACGCTCCAGGTTAATGACCGAAGATGTACGAAAGACCCTCTCACTTTCTATTCAGAAGCTGATTGAAATATTAGAGGATCCACATTCAAGCCTATCAATAACCCAATTGGTCTCAATAACCCAATTGGTCTCACCATACGTTTTAGACAAGAAGGTAAAAGGAATTGAAGAAGATTCTTCAAGGGCCGATATTCTCAGAATGTTTAAAGATACCCTCAACGGAAAGAATTAGCCTGCCATAGTAACTTATTCTGAATTTAGAAATTTCAACAAAGAAAAAATGTTTAAGAATTTTAAATTAAAATTAATCCTGGCGAACAGATTGAATTGTATGACGGGGGTTCTCTATATCAATGACCATTTTACGGATCTTCTCCAAACATTTATATTTCTGGTTTCTGGCATTAGCTGCTGAAGTATATCCCAATTCACAAACTCAAAAATTGCAAATGGTTTTATCACTAATGTTGCAGAGTATGAATATAAAGTTGATGATTCAAGAGATTTTGATGGCGGAGGTTCACAGATGGTTGCCGATTACATTTATGATTATAATTTTACTACTCAAGATGGAAAAGTAATTAACGATATAAGTTCCGACCTTGGTTATATGCCGTACTTCAAAATTAGACCACTTCCAATTCTGGTTGAATACTTACCGGATAATCCTGAAATTAATCGTATTAAAGATGAAACAAGTCAATGCAAAAAACTTGGTGAGTTTATTTGGAGAAAATTAGGACATAGCGGATTACTGCTCATCGTGTTTTATTCAATAGGTTATGAGATGGTTAAACACTGGATCAAAGATTTTTTTACAGAAATAATTGCTAATTTTCACGAACATGGCTTTGAACAAAAATTATGATAATGTCGATAACAAAGCGTTTGTAAAAATATAAATTGCTGCTCAGGACTCCAGTGATCGCCAAGTAGCGGACGCAAATATTCTTTCATTCAGGTGTAAAAGTTCAGATTTTAGCTTGCAATTATTAAACATTGGTTCAGAGTTGGTCTATCAATTTGAGGGAGCATTTTTTCGTTGCCAATCCCCTCTCAAAGCATTCTAGAACCTAATTGTTGCTGTACAAATTAGCATTGCACTATCCATAAATGTTTCCTCAGTAAAAAAACTTTAACCTTTTGTGATCTTTCTGTTATAATTAGTGTTTAACTTTCAAAAAAATAAAACTCAATTATGGAAAAAGTGCTAATTATTGAAGATGATAAAGATATTGCCGATCTCATTGCAATTCATATTGCTGATTTGGGATTTGAAATCGACAAGGCTTTCGACGGAAAAGAGGGACTTCTCAAAGCGCTCAATAATGTCTATAAAATGATTTTATTGGATATTCGACTGCCTGGACTTGATGGCGTGGAAATCTGTAAAAGAATTCGTCAGGAAAAGAATCACACTCCCATTTTGATGGTTACCTCTAAATCCGAAGAAGTCGATAAAATTATTGGTCTCGAAGTTGGGGCTGACGATTATATCACTAAACCCTTTAGCATTCGTGAGCTTATTGCTCGTGTAAAAGCAATCTTACGAAGAGCTGAACTAACACAACAAGTAAAAACCAGCGATGTAAACCAGGAGATTAAATGCGAGGGTCTTTATATAAATGTTACCCTTCGAAATGTCGAAGTGTATGGTAAACGCATTGAACTTTCACCAAAGGAATTTGATTTATTGGTTTTGTTTGCCTCAAATCCTGGAAGAACTTACACACGAACACAATTACTAGACCAGGTATGGGGATATCAGTTTGAAGGATACGAACATACTGTAAACTCTCACATAAACCGCCTTCGTACAAAAATAGAACAAAACCTCAATGAGCCTCAATTCCTGCTCACTACATGGGGAGTAGGGTATAGATTTAGACAATCATGAAATTCTAATGCAATACACAATGAAACTTACAAAAAACAGGAAATTCAACAGTCTCTACTGGCAGATATCGGCAATATTTCTCCTCATATTGGTTGCATTTACTGCTATTACTTTGTATATCGCTGTTAATTCGGCCCGCAATTATTCGGTAGAAGTGAACCAGAAATTAAACTGGGCTCTTGCAAAAACGACAATAGATGTAATTAAACCTAATTTTAAAAGTGGAAAAGTAAACCAGGAAGCAGTGGCTGACATTATGCATTCGATGATGGTCATTAATCCAAGCGTAGAGGTTTATTTATTGAATACCAATGGCAAAATTCTAAGCTATGTAGCACCCGAAAAGGTTGTAAAACTTGAAACAGTATCGCTTGATCCAATTCATCAATTTCTAAGCGATAAGCATCATAAAATAATTTATGGAGATGATCCGCGGAATCCTAACGAAAAGAAAACATTTTCTACTGCGGAGGTTAAAGAAGAAGGAAACCTTACTGGCTATATTTACATTGTTTTGGCAAGCCAAGAATATGTTTCAGCGGCCCAAATGGTTATTGGCAGCTATATCCTTGGTTTGTCAATTCGTTCTGTGATTACTATCTTGTTAGTGTCCGCGGTGGTAGGTCTCTTGGCTATATGGCTTATTACTAACAAGCTGAATATAATTGTAAATGGGATTCAACAATATCAATCGGGTAATCTGGAGGCCAGGATAGCAGTAAAAAATAACAACGAATTAGATACTATTGGATTAGCATTTAACGAAATGGCCGATACTTTAACTAAAAACATACAGGAATTGAAAGAAACGGACGAATTCCGTAAAGAGCTTATTAGTAATGTATCGCACGATCTTCGAACACCCATAGCCTCTATCCAGGGGTACGCTGAAACCCTTATCCTCAAAAGAGATACAATCGAAGCCTCCGAACAATTCAGGTATTTGCAAGTTATTTATGCAAACTGCGATAAGCTAAAAAAACTGGTGAGTGAACTGTTTGAACTTTCAAAGCTTCAAACTAACCAGGTTAAACTCAATCCCGAACCTTTCTCTATTACTGAACTTGTTTCAGACATAGCTAATAAATACAGGATTATCACGCAGAAAAAAGGGGTTAGTATCAATACATTTATTCCTAAAGACCTACCTATGATTGAGGCAGACATTTTGCTAATTGACAGGGTTTTACAAAATCTTATCGATAATGCTATAAAATTTTGTAAAGAGGGTGATTATATCAATATAGACATCCGGCAGGATGCTCCTGGGAAAGTGAAAATTAGTATTGCCGATAGTGGTGAAGGAATTGAGCAAGATGAATTGCCCTATATTTTCGAACGGTATTATAGAGGAAAAAAATATAGCGAAAGCACGGGCTTGGGCCTGGCTATCGTTAAAAAAATAATTGATCTTCATCAAACCAGCATTTATGTCACAAGCCAATTAGATAAGGGAACAACTTTCTCATTTACGCTACCCATGATTGGTGCTGCTTAAAAACGTTAAGGTTTCTTTAATTTTCTGTGACTTCTTTGTGATACTTAGGACCGTCCTTTGTTAAACAAATTTTAAAAAAAGAAAATTATGAAAACACGTATCTTGAGATCAATCCTGGCATTGGCCATTGCAACATCCTTCGCATCTTGTAAGAAAGATAATGTTGCTGTGCAAAATAATACCATCACGATAGAAAATGTGCTGGATAGCAAACCATTGGTAGAGTCTGGGACTTTTATGGGGACAGGAACTCCACCCGTTGTTTTTCCGGGACAGTCTGTGTCGTTTTCGTTTTATGCGGCAAAAAATCAATTCATCACGTTTGCAAGCATGTATGGTTGGAGTAACGATTTGTTTTTCGCTCCTGCCAACCCAGGCATCAAATTGTATAACGCTGATGGAACACCTATTACCGGAGATGTTTCTTCACAAATTAAATTGTGGGACAATGGTACAAGGGTGAACCAGGCACCAGGCATGAACGTAACACACCCCGGAACCGCTGAAGCAACGATCAAAAACATCAAAGAAGTAAATGGAACAGATGATTATGGTAACTCATACCTGGCTGCATCACAACTTATGAATGTATCACTCGCATATAATGGCAATTCACAGTTCACATTGACCATTACAAACAATTCGGGTGGTACTGCCAATCAAACGCCTTTTAGTCCGGGTGTTTGGGCAATTTCATATGTTGCAGGGGGAAACCAATTACTTCCCAATGCCATTTATACCGCAGGACAACAAACTGCTAATGGCCTTACCAATATTGCTGAAAAAGGAGATAATTCTGTCCTAAGCACTTATTTATCAAGCCAAACTGGTATTTTCACACCTTTATCGCCCGTATTGGTGGTAGTTTATAGTGGACCAGTAAATCCGTTCTACAAAACAGGCGAAAATGACCGAGGGGAAGGATTGAAAGATTTAGCACAAAAAGGCAATGCCGATATTTTGGCAAGTGCATTGAGACTAAAATCCGGGGTTAAAAATGTATATGTACTCAAAGAGCCTACTACTACTGTTTTGCTTCCAAAAATCAATGGGGCAGCAGGCGGAAAGGTATCTCAGATGTTATCTGTTACTGCAGGTGATAGGGTTGCCGTAGCGACGATGTATGGTTTCTCAAATGACTGGTTTTTTGCTACTACCGGGAATAATGCAGATGCTACTGTAATAGGTGATGTATCCTCAAACATTGGGTTGTTTGACGATGGAACTGCCATTAACCAATTTCCAGGTGCGGGCGTAACGCAATTTAATTTAGCTGGCACACCACTCAATGAAAGCATGCCCATACAAGCCGTTCCAAATCCGAATGCGTTCACAACCCTACCCGCGATAAGTATCTTTATCAAAGTTACCATCCAATAAATGTTAAAAATAAGCTTGATGGCTCACAAGTCATCAAGCTTTAAAACTAAAAGAGAAAACGGTCAGTAATTTGACTAAATCTTTTTTTGCTCCTTTAATGGTAATGGATGCAGCAATGGCATATTTTCCATGATTTGAGTTAAGCTATAAAGGCGAATAAGATATTTATGAAACAATTTTAAAATTACAACTATGAAACATTTAACATTAATATTAATAGCAGGATTAATCTTTTCATCAGGATGCGCTCAGGATACAACGAACAAAACAAAGGCGATGAAACTTCATAAGTTAACTTCGGAAGAAGAAAGGGTAATCCTTTATAAAGGGACGGAGCGCCCATTTAGTGGAAAGTACAACGATTTTTCCGAAAAGGGAACTTACATCTGTAAGCAGTGCGGAGTGCCATTATACCTGTCGTCTGATAAATTTAAATCTGAATGTGGGTGGCCAAGTTTTGATGACGAAATAAAAGGTGCAGTAACACACATCTCCGATGCTGATGGAGAAAGGACTGAGATTTTATGTTCAAATTGCGGAGCACATTTGGGGCATGTATTTATAGGAGAAAGATTAACCAGCAAGAATACCCGCCATTGTGTAAACTCAATTTCACTTGATTTCATGCCTGCTTCATTAAAAAATGATACTAAGGCTGATACAGCTATTGTTTCCGGAGGTTGTTTTTGGGGTGTGGAATATTATATGCACAAAATCCCCGGAGTTATTTCAACTGAAGTTGGGTTTATAGGAGGCAATCTTAAGAACCCTTCTTATAAAGACGTATGCAGCTATGCGACCGGTTATGCTGAAGCGGTAAGGATAATCTTCAACCCCGCCAAAACCAGTTATGATGCTGTTGTCAGGATGTTTTTTGAAATACACGATCCTTCGCAAGTTAACCGTCAAGGACCTGATATTGGCGACCAATATCGCTCTGAAATTTTTTACCGGAACAAAGAACAAAAGGAAACAGCTGAGAAACTCATTGGATTGCTGGAACAAAAAGGATACAATGTGGTAACAAAAGTCACTCTCGCCAGTGTCTTTTGGAGAGCAGAGGATTACCATCAACAGTATTACGAAAAAGAAGGGCAAACGCCTTACTGCCACGGCTATGTCAAACGATTCTAAGAGAAGTACTTACAGGTATTCATTTCATGGAATTTACAGGCGATACAGGCCGGCCGATTTTTCATAAGCATTTCAGCAACATAATAATGGCCTGATGAACTTGTCATGATGGCATATCTTAAATTCATTACTTATTATCATGCTGATATAGTGAATTATACGAAGTTATTGCCTGAGAGCGTGATCACGATGACAAGATTGGTAATATCCCTTTATAAGCTTTGTGATGTCGGGTTGTCATCTTGTTATGAAAAGACAAACAATATTTGACCTGTACCAAGAATGATCAGACAGGGTTCAGATTACACTCCCTTTTTCAGTGTCTTTAATCGCAAAATTCATTTCGTATTAATTAATAATTGTTTCTTCAATATTCTATTTGCTTCTGATTTTTATATTGCACAAATATAGATACTTACAATTTTTTGATCCCATGCTAACATGTTATTAATTAAAAATATTTCAAACGAATCATTCTATTAACTACCAAACACAACAAAAAACTGCCCCAACGCTTTAAAACATCAGGGCAGTCAATAGTAGCTCAAGCAACTAAAACTATTCATTTTAAACTGATACTCCTTAATAGATAGACGCATGGAGTTTAAATGTGTTACAAAAATGAGGAAGTATTTTCACTAATTAAAATCAATCCTTAGTTATCCATAATGACTGTTCAGACTATGTTTATGGATGCAACGATAATTTTTTACTGTGAGATTTGGTAATTATCGCTATTTAACGAGGTAAATTCTATTAGATGAGTAATCCTTTACCAATACTGTTTCCTGCTGAAATTCCCTTGACAAATCTTCTGCTACTTTGATCAAAACATCTGAGGTTATACCTATGATTTCTATAGATAAAGAACTTTCATCGTATATTGAATCATCTTCAGATTTGTACCTGCCTTTTATATAGTTGCCAATACTAACGTTACATATATTTGCATGTTGTTTCAGTACATTATTGATTTTGAGATCTTTAAAGAGCCTATTTTTAAAAGTCTCAAATGCATTCTTAATCGCTCGAACTACTTTATTTGATGAAAGTTGAACAGCATTCACGTTGACACTAAACACTATAATTCCTCCTTTTTCTTCAAATTCATAACTGATCTCTTCGGTCAGCTCAGTATCGCTATCAAGATCAATATAAATAGTTTTGGCTGTAGGATCATTTTTGCGATCAATTGAAAAGCCATTAAGCTTTAAACCTTCCGTAAGGCTTCTTGCACCAATAGTGGGGTATTTGTTCTTATTAGTAACTGGTTTTGAAATATTCGTGTGGTTAATAATGTTGAATAGTTCAAATAAAACTCGTGATTTCTTCATGGCTGGATCGTTGATAATAAATACTTTGAAATTGATTTTGTGTAGTTAACCCAGACCGTAATGTGATAATTAATTGGAAATGTCCAATAGACATAAAAGTTTATTTGATCACTTACTCATCAAGCTGTGGTTGAATGATGAATAAAAGTAACTACCAAAATCCTTTCAAAATTAATTCTTATTCATGACTTCGCTACTAAATTTCTCAAGTATTAAAATATTTCAGTATTAAATAGGCATATCAGTTGAATTCCAGCTGTTTTAATTCACTCGCATTAATAATTAAGGGTTGGGATTTCTGTTTTTTGCTATTCGTGAAACAAGCAGCCATTAATAAACCTTCATACGACAAGGTTATAAATTTCACAAGCCATTAATTCCCCATTTTTTATTCGGGTGATCACTCATCCCGAAAATCAGTTCACCCCCACCGCTAATATCGCTGCGCGAAAGCACACTGGTTTTCAGCGGTTTTCCGTTCAGTCTCACCGACTGAATATAGAAGTTTTTGTCTGACAGGTTATTGGCTTTAACAATCAGCGATTTACCACCGCCAAGCCGGATTACACCCCGGTTAACTGAAGGTGAGCCAATTGCATATTCGCCTGATCCCGGGCAAACGGGATAGAATCCCAAAGAGGAAAAGACATACCAGGCTGACATTTGTCCACAATCGTCATTGCCACACAAACCATCCGGCTTGTTGAGATACATGGAATTCACAATCTGGTGAATCCGTTCCTGTGTTTTCCACGGTTGCCTGGCCCAGTTGTACATATAAGCAACGTGGTGACTGGGTTCATTGCCATGGACATAACAACCCACCAGACCTTCGCGGGTGATGTCTTCAGTTTCAGCAAAATATTTATCAGGCATATACATGGTGAACAACGAATCGAGATGGGCGACAAAGCGCTTGTTCCCGCCCATTTTTTGTATCAACGTGTTTACGTCCTGTGGCACGTAAAGTGAAAAGTTCCATGCGTTACCTTCGAGGAACCCTTCGTTGGCCGTACTCATCGGATCGGATGGTGTTTTCCACGCTCCTTTACTCTCCTTCGCTCCGACAAATCCGGTTTTTTCATTAAACAGGTTTTTCCAGTTGTTGGCGCGTTTTTCGAATTGCTTGGCAATGGCTGTCTCGCCCAGCGATTTGGCCAGTTGTGCAATTGCCCAGTCATCGTATGCATATTCGAGTGTCATCGACGATCCGACATCGTTTTTATCAAAAGGGACATAGCCAAAATCGATGTAGTCACCCAGATTTCCATAATTTCTGTGCGTAGCTGAAGCGACACAGGCCGCCAAAGCCCGTTTACCATCATAACCGCGAATACCATTGATCCAGGCATCGGCAATAACTGAGACTGCATGATAGCCGATCATACACCAGTTTTCGTTCCCAAAATGGCTCCAGACGGGCAATAATTTATGTACACTCTGATCATAATGGGCCAGCATCGAGTTAATCATATCCGAAGCCCGCTCAGGCTGAATCAGGGTGAAGAGCGGATGTAATGCCCTGTAGGTATCCCATAAGGAGAATACAGAGTAATTCACAAAGCCTTTAGCCTGGTGAATATTGTGATCGAGACCCCGGTATTGTCCGTCAACATCCATATATTGAATGGGATTGATCAAGGTATGATAAAGCGAAGTATAGAACGTTGTTTTCTTTTCGGGAGACGCCTCTATGGTAATCCGGCTCAGTTCGTTCTGCCAGTTCGTTGTAGCTGCTGTTTTAACTTTTTCGAAATCGAAGTTTGGAACTTCGGCGAGGAGGTTTTTTAAGGCCCCTTCGGTACTGACCGCAGAGATAGCAAATTTGATCTTTATTTTTTCCCCGGCATTGGTTGCGAAATCGAAATGAGCCCTTAACTTTTTGCCGGCCATTTCGGGAAAATTGTGTTCCTGATCGAATTTCCGCCAGAATCCCTTATAAACCAGATTTTCATCGTTTCTGCCTCCATAGCTTTTTATGGGTTTCGAAATAACCATAGCAAAATAGAGGTAGTTAGTCCGGGCCCATCCGCTGGTTATCCGGTATCCTGTGACCAGTGTATCGTTTTCAACCCGCAAATAGGACCACAAAACTTTACCATCGTAATTGTAAATTCCATGGTTCAGATCGAGGATGACGTGGGCATCCTCACTTTCGGGGAAAGTATACTGATGAAAACCAACATGTGTAGTGGCAGTCATCTCTGCATTAATCTTATAATCATCCAGCATCACACGATAGTAGCCAGGCTCAGCTTTTTCGGTCTCATGCCTGAACCGGGAACGGTAACCGCTTTCGGGTTTGCCGGCTGTTCCGGGGTTAAGTTGAATTTTACCTACGGTGGGCATCAAAAGAAAATCACCCAGGTCAGAATGTCCTGTTCCGCTTAAATGGGTATGTGTAAATCCTACAATTGTTTTATCGTTATACTGATAACCGGCGCAATAACGATAAACCGTTCCTGTATATTTGCCATTTACCGCATATGGGATCGTGTCGGTATCGGGGCTGAGCTGGACCATCCCGAACGGAACACAGGCTCCCGGGAACACATGGCCCATCTCCCTGGTACCTATCAGCGGATCGACATACCGGGTCAGATCTTCAGTCACTACCTGGGCAGACAAAAAGAACGAAGAAAGATACAAAGCCAAAAATACAGTTGCTGATTTAAAAATCCCCATTTGTTTATTTATTAATATGATACAAGATATTTTTCTGTTTTGACAATAGGGTTATTTTACTTTTAGCCTGTCTCCGGTTCCCTGAACCATGATACGTTCCCATTCTTTTCCATAACCGGATTGCAAGGGCCGTTGCGGGACATTTTTCCCGTTTCCGTTATCCAATAATTTAAATCCTTTGGTGATTTTCACATTCCCGTCTAAATACTTCATAAACAGGTATTGATAAAAGGATTTCCAGTCGCTTACCAGTTTATTTCCGGTGTAAACCGAAAATCCAGTGATATAATCGCTCCCTTTTTGCAGATTCTCGTTGCAAAACCCCGAAGCCTGCTTATCGACCACTTCTGTCTCAGCGATGAACTGGTTTTCCAATTGTTTCTGATACTCCGCTATTTCAGGATGTATCAGGTTATAGCGGGTGTAGCCCCAGTTGTTTACCTGATTAAAGGTCCAGAAGGCTGATGTTTCTGACCAGGTAATCATGGAACCATTTCCCACAGCATAACTCTCAGGTATTTTTGTAATTCCGCAATACATTGGTACATAGACACAACCGTCGGTATCATCCACTCCAAACCAGAATATTCCCCCAACCCGCGAAGGAAGCCAATTGCGTGATTGTGCAACAAAACTGTAGCCGGTTTGCTGTGTGGCAATGGCCCGTTCGCAAAGGTATTTCACACTGTCAACCATAAATTCCATAGGGCGCCAGCGGTAAGGTGATTTAAAAGGACCAGCTCCGGGGTCGTTGCGCATGTCCAGAGGTGTATCTTCATAATGGTCGCGCATCGCTGCCATCACCTGCCGGAGCATCACTGCCGAATCCGGTTTTACCCACAAGGGAAGTCTGTTGGATACGAAGCCGTTTGGATTGGGACTATTATCCAAAAATTTCGAATTTCGAACCAGATTGCCTAACACATAATCGGTGTAATTTTGATTTTCGCGGATCTCCCTGCTTATTTTCCGAAAGAAGGACCAAACCCGCGCATCACAAAAGCGGGCACCATCGAATTTTAGCGGGTTATAGACATCCGAAAAGCTGAAGGTTTCATCGGTTCCTTTGTAAAAACCATGTTTTTTCGCGAAACTGATCACATCCGCCGAATGATAAACGGTTTGTTTTGAATCCTTCCAGTTGTTGGTTTTCTGATAAGGGAAAGTGGTAATCCTCGCCTGGTTGGCATGTCCGCACACATAGCCCTCAGGAATTAACCTGGCAACCCAGACTGCCCCTTTTTCGTATTTTCCTTTCCCGATCAGTTCCATGATCCAGGCTTCATTGGCATCTGAGATACTGAATGATTCACCACCCGATGCATAGCCGTACTGAGCCATTAATTCAGTCATCACCTGAATCATGTCCCGGGCAGTTTTGGAGCGCTGCAGCCCGATCCGCATGAGCGAACCATAGTCAAGGAGTGCCCCTGGCTGAGAACTCAAAGAATCAAGTCCTCCGTAGGTTGTTTCGCCAATGGCAACCTGATATTCGTTCATGAACTGAACAACGGAACAGGTGTGTGGCGACTCAGGGATGGTCCCCATGAGCTTTCCACTCTCATAATGGTAGAGTTCACACCGGTCACCGGGTTGATGATCAGCTGCAGCATAAAAGGCAATGGCGCCATATCGGGTGTGCGAATCGGCCGCATAGGTAATTATTACCGAATGATCGCTCGTGGCACCTTTGGATAGGATGAGATTGGTGCAGGCACAAACATTGGAATTAACAGCGGCAATCACAAAAGGCAAACAGAGCAGGAGATAATGGTTCTTCATGAATTATTTTTTGTACTGAATATACTTCAGGCTAATTGAATTATGAATAGGGAATTTTTACTTATTTATACGCTTACACATGTCACTGTTCGTAAATTGTCCCATGTTTCAAGCAAAGTTCAATGAATTTTTTTACACGATCAGGTTTAACATCGTTCTGCATGATGTGAGCCGGGGCAATCATGTAACCTCCATCTCGCCCAAGAATGGAAATCTTTTCAACAAGGTCTTTTTCAAGCTCATCGTCGCTTCCATTTGGCAACAGATCCTGCTGATCGATAGCTCCCCAAAAGGAGAATATATCTCCGAAATTATTTTTCATATCCTCCGGTAAATGTCCTGGCACACCGGGTTGAACAGGATTAAAGACTTCGAACCCGATTTCATGGATATCGCCCAGCAAACCGGCAACGGCTCCGTCACAGTGCAGGATCGGAATGATGTCTGGTTTAGCCTCTTTAAACCGGTCGACCATCCGTTTGTAATGAGGTTTTAGCTGATCGCGAAATGTCTCGGGAGGGATGATCAGACTGGTTTGAGTCCCAAAATCATCCCCAAACCAGATGGCATCGACACCGCGTTCAATTAGCCGCAGCCCGATCTGAGTCTGAAATTCGGCACAGGCTTCAAACAACGGAATAACATATTCGCTCTCCATCATCATGTCGACCAGCAGTTTCTCCATACCGACAAGCTGATGGGCCAGAGAAAATACGGTTACTTCGATATCTCCAAAAACCAGGTAGTTATCGTGATATTTGCGGACCAGCACTTCAGCATCACGGTAGCGACCCGGAGCATCGGGATCCGGAAATCTGAAGGCATCAATATCTGCTTTTGTTTCGGCGTTTCCCAAAGGGTATCCGACTACTTCAACATAGATGTCGCCCATTCTCATCTTCATTCCATACTCGTTCAGCCAGCACCCTTTTTCATCTTTCACAATTTTGTAATTGTCCGATACCGAAGCGCCTGTAACCACAACATCACTCCCCATCGCAACCCGCAACTCGTTAGCGCTGATGCGGTAAGTGACATCTTCATACAAATTGTCGGTATAACTGACCGGAATGCCCATTTCGTTCCCGAAATGGTCGGCTAACTGGCGGCATAAATCAAACTGCAAAGGGACACGATCGGGCAGCCCCGGCAGGCGTTTGAATGCTCTTAATACTCTTTCTCTTGGTGTCATAAGGGTTACATTATTTAAAAAGTTGATTGTCTCTCTTAAATTTTGGTTATTATCGCCAAAGCGATTCTAAGAGAATAAAAGGCTAAATTTACACCTCTTCAGTAAATTTACAGATATACTTTTGATGTTTTAAATTAATATATATACTATTGTAATCCATCATCTTAACTAATCCAGGGCTCAGCTCTCCATCTTTTTGTACCCGCTTTTTGTTTCCTCCGTCACTGCATCCCCCTTTACCTCCAGTTTGATTACGCTGGCATACTGGCTGGCAGGGGTATCGGGAATATAAATTTGAAGTCCGTTGACGGTAACTACTGTTTTTAGTTTAGCTCCGGTGGAAAGCAGTTTTGCAGAAAGAACGCTGTTTTTTAATCCTGGAATCAGGAGCTGGCTATTTGCGGGCCGGGTGAAAACAGAAAGATACAGAATTGTTCTTCCATTTAGCACCTTTTTTGTGCACTCCCCTAGGTTAAAAGTGGAATCGGGCCAGCCTGTGTTCCGTAAATGGCTTCTCCATTAATTTTCATCCAGCTACCGATCACCTTTAATCGCTGGATCGATTCTTCGGGGAAAGATCCATCCGGTTTCGGACCTATATTCAGTAAATAATTTCCGCCACGGGCAGCAATCCGGACCAGGTTGCGGATCAACATTTCAGGTGATTTCCAATTATTGTCAGATTTTCTGTAACCCCAGGAATTGTTCATGGTCATGCAGGTTTCCCAATTCTGGTTTCTTACAGCATCTCGGTCAGGAATTGCCTGTTCCGGAGTTTTTATATCTCCCGGTAAATTGGGATGCAAACGGTCATTGGTAATGATATTGGGTTGAAGCGCCATCAATTTTTGCAGTTTAGCTGCTCCACTGGCGCTTTTCATTTGAGTTCCGTAGTCCCACCACAGGACTGCGATATCCCCGGAATTGGTCAGCAACTCTTTGATCTGAGGAGCTGCAACACGATCAATATATTCGTCAAAAGTTGCCGTAAGCTGCGCCGGATCCCATTGTCCGTCGTGTGAATTGGTAAATTGATCTATTTTTGCAGAGTCAGGATTCGGCCACCCCTCTTTCATCAGTCGCCGGGCAGCTGCGCCACCCGGATTGGTCCAGTCAACGGCCTGGGAATAGTAGATTCCTAATTTGATTCCGTATTTTTTACATGCTTTAGCCAGAGGTTTTAGCAAATCCTTACCATAAGGGGTTGCATCCACAACATTCCAGTTGCTGGATTTACTTTCGAACAGCGCAAACCCGTCGTGATACTTCATCGAGATGACCAGATATTTCATTCCGGCATCCCATGCCATTTTCGCCCAATCATCGGGATCGTAATTTACGGGATTAAACTGTTTAGCCATTGCACGATATTCGGCAACCGGAATCTTACAGCGATTCATGATCCATTCGGCGCCACCACGTGCCTGCTGATGTCCATTATATTCACTTCCATATAGTGAATGAACGCCCCAGTTAATAAACATTCCGAACTTTGCTTGGTGCCACCAAGCAAAGCGTGCAGCATCGGCAGGTCTTTGCTGCGCCCTGGCAACTCCACAGACAAGCAAAAGAATAATGAGCAGACAGTTTATTTTACTTGGCATAATTCGATCTGAAGATTTGAAATAGAACAATATATCATGCCTGATTCAACCTGGACTTTCGAACTTAACATGCTGATTAACTGCAAAATATTCAGATTAATTAATTTGAAATCTTTTGGGAGTTTCATGGCTGTTTCATCTTTTTACGCTGGATAATAATCTTTGCCAGACGGTCCATTATCTCTTTGTCCAACGGATTTTTGGACCGATAAAACTCATAAATGGTTCCACCCCCTTCATAATAAGCGACTGAAGATTCTTTGAAGACATCGTTTTTTTCAAAGGCCTCCAAATAACTGATCAGCCGGGCCCGTTTGCACTCTTTGGCATCGGCCAGGGCCCGATTGTCGAATTCCATTTCAAGTCCCATTCCTGTTCCTCTGGCGTATGCACACACGGCATCCAGCCGTTCGTAATTGACCTCGTTTTTAAAGAAATAATTGGGTTGAATGTAGGCAAAGTCGAATTTATCGGTTTTCCAGTTGTCGAAACCTACGGCAGTCCAGTACGGAATCCAGAATAAACGGAGGTTTTTTGAGCGGATGTAATCGCCGACCTGATTTAGAATATCACGGTAAGCTCCATCTTTTTCAGAGACCCAGTAAAATCCCTGCAGATCGATATTGTTGTACCCCTCCTTGTGGTATCTGTCCAGAAAGCGGTCGATGTACCATTTGCAAGCGGCAATGCGATCCTTATCCCTGGAGAAATCCATCAGCCAATCAAGCTGGCCCCAGTCTTTCTGGTCTTTTTCCGGAACCGGCATTACAACCACCAGTTTATGTCTGAATGAAGGTTTCCCAAGTGCTTGAATCTGCTCACCGATGCACTGATCCAGGGCGGAGAAACCTTTGTTTTTTTCAAACTGGCGTTCCAAAAGCCATTCCCATTCCGGACGACAGGCAAGTTTTGTATTTTCATTTCCATGGACAAAATGATGTCCTTTCCCATCCAGAAATTCGGTAAACAGGAAGCCATCGAACAACCAATCTTTTTTTCCCTGCTGATTCTGATGAACCACATATGGAGTGAACTGCTCTTTGTTCCATTCCAGTGTGCGGTGAACACCTCCGTAATAAATCAGCACCATGTCGGCAATATTAGTATTCCCGTATTGGGGAACTTTAACTTTTCCAGCTGCCGGACAAATTAGGCTGCCGGCAACGAACAACTGCAATAGAGCCAGGAATTGATAAAATCGTTTCATTTTTCGTGGTTTTACTGGCAGATTTCATGAATGATCCGGTAAGCTTCCTCTTGCTCTTCCGAAGATTGCGAATAGGTTACGGCCAGTAATCGCATCCCTGGCCTCCATAATTGACTAATGGTCTGCTCAACAACCGAAGTATTCCCAACCATGCGGGCATTTAGAATAATTCCGGTATTTGTCAATGAATCAACAAAAGGAGAAACAGGATTCGGGGAGGGATCGGTTTCATCGGTAAACGCAGCATCTACCATGTTCAACCCCTGAATCTTTTTTAACATTTCAGTTTTGTTGGAGAAATTGCCGCAGGAATGGAGGACAGGACCGCCAAAGGCTTTACCTGTTTTTTCAAACGCAGGTCTTGCACAATGGAGGTAATTTTCCGCATCAACCATGATCAGATTATCATCGCTCATTCCAAAGCCATTGAATACATGCGATGAGGCAAAACCATGTCCGGGTTTAACCAGTGCCGGTCCGATCAGTTTTTCCTGTTCCTTATAAAAACCGATCATCAGGTCGGCCATAAGATCCAGCAGCTCAATTACCTTTTCCGGTTCGGTAATCATCGATATCATGAAGTTACTTGTATCGACAATATACGTTGCATTATTCAGCGGCGATTGTATATCGCTGCAGGACATGGGAAGTGATCCTTTGGTCTGGTCCAGAAAATATTCAATCATATTTAAGGTGTGCCGGCCAATTGGGGAGTCTTTAACCTGCTTAAACGGGTAGGCTAATGCTTCATCAATAGTCTGGAACTTAGGCTTTGTTGCCGGAGCCTGCCCCGCATTCCAGATATAATCAACGTCAAAAGCGCTGGAAATTGTGCCGATACCATACCATGGTTCGAGGAAATTGGGAACATCAGCCCGATAGTCCATACTTTTCTTAAGGGCACCTAACTGCCATTCCAGTGATTCGTTCATATTTTTGCACCCGTAGGAAAACACTTCAGCCACGCGCATTCTTCGGTAAACCAAAACTCCCGATCGGCTATTCATAAATGTAACACACCGCTCATTCCTTTCCTGCACATAGGCTTCGTATTCACTAAAACAAAATTCGGCGACTTTAACCCGATCGGCCAATGATGACTGGGCGTCGCTTTGGGAAATATCAAATGTTTTACCGGATAGTTTCATTGTTTTTGTTTGAGGTTATCTAAATTATGAAATCAAATTACAAGAGGCTTTATTTCCGGGATGAAAATTTTAATAATCATCCAGTTAATCAAATACATGCCCGGGGCAATGGTGAAAATCAGGAAATAGCTGTGTGTGGTCTCTAAAGTCATACCAATAAAAGAGGCCGATAAAGCACCCCCAACCGCTCCGGCAAAGCCACTTAGCCCCATCATGGACCCTACCGCTTTTTTAGGATAAATATCGGATGTGATCGAGAATATATTGGAGGCCCACCCCTGATGGCCGGCAGCAGCGCAAGCAATAAGCATCACCACCACCCAAAGCATGTGAATTTGAGAGACCATCATTACCGGCATCACACAAATAGCGCAGATCAGCACCGCCATTTTTCGCGCAAAATCAATTCCTTTGCCCGATTTTATAAATTGGGATGAGATCCATCCTCCGCCAATTCCGCCAAAACTGGAAACCAGGTAGATAACAATGAGAGGGAAGACCATCATTCTCATGTTAATATGCTGGGTCGTATCAAGGAAACCGGGAATCCAGAACAGGAAGAACCACCAAACCCAGTCTGAAATAAATCGGGTTGTACATATGACATAGGTCTGCCGGTACTGCAGAAGCTTAATCCATCGCATATTCTGATTATTAACCGAGGTATCATTGTCCTGATGGATATATTCAAATTCAGCTTTTGTCAATTTTGGATGTTTTGATGGGCTATGGTAGAACGCCAGCCAAAAGGTAACCCACACAAAACCCAACGCCCCGGTTGCAATAAATGCCCATCGCCATCCCAATGTTATGGTAAATCCAGTCACGATAACAGGTGCAATAATTGCTCCGACAGTTGACCCTGAATTAAATAATCCAGTTGCAAAAGCCCTTTCCTTCATCGGAAACCATTCTGCCACGCTTTTAACAGCCGCGGGGAAGTTTGCTGATTCTCCGATCCCCAGCGCCGCCCTGGCTATAGTAAAACTCCCTGCCCCCAATGCCGCTGCATGAGCAATTCCTGCGATACTCCAAACCACAACGGCCCAAAGGTATCCAAGACGCGTACCAAACTTATCAAGGAGGCGCCCGGTAATTAGCATACCTGCGGCATAAGCGATCTGAAAAGCAGCAACGATATGTCCATAATCGTTTTCATTCCATCCCAGATCCAGGGTGATAACAGGTTTAAGAATCCCAATCACCTGACGGTCAATATAGTTGATTGTTGTCGCAAAGAACAACAAGGCAACAATTGTCCACCGGCGGTTCCCGATTTCATGATTCATTTTTATCCTTTATCTTCATTTCCGATCAGGTTTATGTAATTATCAATGAGTGATTTTCAATATCAATACGAATTGAATCTCTGATTAATAGAAAGATATAATTATGGCCTTAAATCATGCCAATTACTTATAATTACCTTTGATATTCATTATTTCCGACCACCGCATATATTCCTCCAGATTAAAGGGAGGTTTTCCCGACAAATAGTGGTTTTTGAATTTGTCACCACCGATGGTATAGTCAATGAGCCAAATAGATTGCCGTTGTTCCTCGGGAATAAATCCAATACAGGTTTTCCCGTTAACCGGTATTTTAAACAAGCCGGAAAATAAGATCTTATCACTGCCAATATCTTTAACAGTGACCCTGCCGGATTTCTCATCACGGGTGTCATTAACTGCCATTAGCGGGTGATAACCCTCCCTGGCATCGCCAATCATTACACAGGCATCCGGCTGAACTTGTTTTATGTAGTAATACGCCAGTTTTTTATTGTTGTAATAATCGACAATAGCATCCGAAATGATCGGCCATCCGTCGCGAAGGTTCCACCAGATTATCCCTGTTTTGTTGAATTTGTCCATGCGCCACAATTCTATAAAATACTTCATTGCTTCGCCTTGTACGACCTGTGATGCAAAGATAAACCGGTCAAGATCTTTGGGGCAGTTACCGAATAATGCCTTTACTTGTTTGACCATTAAGTCATTCCTGTCCAGTGTCGTTGTTGATTCAGGATTTGTCCGCACAGCCTTTGTTTGCCATTCATCATTCCACTTCCCGTCTGCAGTCCAGGGATATACATATTCCGGATCAAACATTTTTTCGAGGCTCACGCGGCTGGGACAACCATGATACCCGATCTCACTAACAAAATGAGCCTTTACATCCGAGGTATAAAACGGAGTTTTGTAATAGCCACGGGGGCCCCAAAGATGCACTTCGGGCATAAAAGCGGGATCATTCCCGTGTTTAAAGCATTCAGGACTTATGTAGGGAGAACTGGGCAGGTAAGGTCTGAGCGGATCAAATTCCCAGATGACCCTGGGCAAGACCTCCCTGCTGAGCCGATCCAATCCCGGATCAAGCGTTTTTTTGAAATTCCACCCCATTGAAATGTCGATTTCATTGTTTCCGCTCCACAAGACCAATGAAGGATGATTTCGAAGTTTTACCGTAACGTTTATCGCTTCATTTCTGATTTTTTCGGCAAACTGGTCGTCCTGAGGATAAACAGTTCCCGCCATGGCGAAGTCCTGCCAGACCATTACTCCGTTTTTATCGCACAAATCAAAAAAAGCTTTATCCTCATAGATATTTCCGCCCCAGCAGCGGATCATATTACAATTAAGGTCAATAATCATTTTGAAAACTTCGTCGAGATGATTCTTATCCCGGCTGTGCAAGGCATCCAGCGGGACCCAGTTGGTCCCCTTCACAAAAATTTCTGCTCCGTTTATTTTGAATAAAAATGCCGACGAATCTTTTCCTGATGCGCCATCTGAAAAAATCAGGTCAGCTGTTCGAATGCCTATATTTTGACACCTCTGATCAAGTACCCTTTTTTTAGGGTCAAGAAGTCGCACGGAAGCCTGATAAAGGGACGGTTCGCCATATCCCCTTGGCCACCAAAAGGAGACATTTTCAAGAGGGATTGTCTGCCGGGAGCAATGATTATAAACAGGGAATACATGCTCATAAACGGTTTTATTTCCAAGCCTTAACGAGACCTCCATGTTCAGACTGTCAATTGCGGGTGAGTCAGTGGCGATCTGCCAGTCGACCAGAAGCTGAGCGGTTTTTTGTAGGATATTAACCTCATCTGTCATCCAGAAAACATCCTTAATCCTTTTCGGTGGTTTTAAGTCGAGGTGGACACTCCTCCACAATCCGGCACTGATCAGCCGCGGCATGATGTCCCAGCCATACATGTGGGGTGCTTTCCGGATATGAACCTGTTCCACCCGAAAATACTTGCGGGCACCGATCTCAGCATTGAAATACTTTTGAGCTTCGCTGACAGCCGGATCGATCCGAATGGTTATCTGATTTTCCCCTTTAGGCTTCAAAAAGTCGGTCACGTCAAACCGGTAATCAATAAGCATGTTGTCTGTTTTTCCCACAAGGCTGTCATTGATCCAAATGGTACCCAGGCAATCGAGACCTTCCAAAACCAGTTCTTGCCGAACTCCCGGATCAGCCTTAGACGGCTCAAATGTCCGTGAATACCACCACTGACAGGCCTCGTATTTCTGAAGACGATAAATATTATTGCCTGTCTCGGGGTTTTTGATCACTCCGGCAGTCATCAGGTCAAGTTCAACATTCCCCGGTACTGTGGCCTGTATTTCAACCCATCCCCGGGTTTTTAGCTCCGCTCGGGTTTTTGGAGCATTCCGGTCATAAAGCCCGTACGACAATTTCCATAAACCATCCAACGAAATTTCTTTCTTTTGCTGAGCATGCAAAGAGCTACTCATGAAAAGAATATAAGCCACAATCAGGCACCCGATCCGATTAACACACAGATTCTGATTTATTTCCCTGGAAGTCATGTTTGATCGATTTTTATTTCCTTTAGTTGGTTTATCAGAGTCACTTATTTAGTTATATGTCATACAACTGGAAGGCCTAATAGCTTTCTATTGGTTTTTAAAAGGATTAGGAATTTTCACCAAATCTTCTATTTCCTTTCCTTTTTGGTTAAACCGTCCAAGCGTATACACATCACCATTAGCTGCAACCGCAATTGAGTTTACATAAGTTGGTCTTTCTCCATTTTGATAAAATATGGGCCCATGGTCAATATACTTGCCTTTAGGAATATTATAAGTAATAAGATGCGTATTTTCAATGCCTTTCGCTGCACCCATGGCGATTTCATCCACCCCTTTTACCCGTTTCCCGTTGACGTAAATTGGGCCTCCGGTAAGATAATACAATGTTTGTTGATCAGGTCCAAGCTGGAACCCAAGATATCCGTAGCTGAACTGATCAAACATGCCACTTTTTCTTGATGGTTCCGAAGTGATCCGATCTACCATTTCGATTAAGGGCTTTCGAGGATCGAAGCGAAATAAATACCCTGAATTTCCGTGAACCCCGTAGGCAACTCCCTCTGAAGGACACCAGACTATCGACCTCCAGTTATATCCCATGCTTCCCGGATTGGTGGGATCGTATTTGCCAAAATAATCCAGTCTCAAATCAACCCCATCCACTTTTTTTAGTGATGTGGAATTGAGTTTGCAGGTAAATATATCTCCTTCGGAAGTCGAGTAATAAACAGAGCCATCGCGCTGGTCTACAAACATCGAACGGCATAGAACGCGGTAATCCTGACCAGGTGTGCCCGCTTCACCACTGACAGAAATCTTTCCGAGGTTTGTCAGCTTATTTTTAGCCACGTCATAATGAAGGAAATAGCCATTGGGCCAGGTAATTGCATAAATTTGTCCGCGATCCGGATCCATGATCATGGTAATAATTCCTTCACCATAGGGTGCAATTGCCAAATCTTTAAATTTCTTTTCAGACAAATCATACGATAAGAAATGCCCGCCGGGATAAAGTTTATATCCTTCGGGAGCATTCACCGGCAACCGTTCCATTCCGCTGATCAGTTCATAATATCCGACATGTGTTGCAAAATATAATTTACCATGACTCTCATAAAACCTGACATGACTCTTTCCCTGCGAAATGGCTTTTTTATTTCTTTCGCCACAAATATCTGTCAAATCAGTTAAGAAATTGGTTTTGTTTGTTTTGGGGTTATAAACATACATTTGCCCACCTTTATCAGCAGCCTGAGATGATAGTACATAATAAATCCGGCCATCGCCAGCCGAAGAAATTGCGTTGTAAGTATCATGCGCCAGCTCAAAACCGGAATAGTAAGTCGTTGCGATCAGTTTTCTGTCCTGAGCGCTGCACGCTGCAATTATTCCGGCAAATAAAGCAAGGAGTAGTTTTTTCTTCGTGAATATAATACTTTCCATTCCTCTTTCTGTTTGAATTTATTTGTGTCGATTAACAATATAAATGTCTTTAGCTTCTGACCGGATTCCGTTTATAACCTTAGGATTATTCATGTAAAAGTTTCCGGATAGCCGTCATAAGCACTGCTTCAGCTTCAGGGGCAACAGCCGAAGCTTGTGTAGTTTCGTATCCACCCTCTGTGTAAGCTTTAGCCGTACCAATGTAACCCGGGCCATAATCGCCATATGCTGCTACGGCAACGAACAAATCGGGTCTCGCTGCTTTGGCCTCCAATTGGAATTCGACAAAAGCTTCTCCCGGTAAATTAAGAATACGGGCTTTTCCAAGTGCAAGACACGATACATCAATTTTTTTCCCTTCCTGATATCGTTTTAACCACACTACCTTAGGCAGGTTGTTGGCAATAAATATATTATTCTGTGATTTTATTTTGGTATTCAGCATCGCCAAATCTTTTGCCGGCGGTAAAGCCACCGGTTCAACCAGCCATGCGACATCGCTGGTATTGATAGGTTCTATCCGATTATTATCCCATGCCCGTTTCATACCATCAGCAAGACGCTCGGCAAGAACAAGCCGGTTTTTGTGTGATCCATCATTGTATTTTCCGGCGCCAAGATTGCCACCCGCTCCATTAAAATGAACATGGAGTGCATCCGGCACCGCAAGTTGACGAAGGAAACGTGCGATCCCCGGGAAATCGGGATTGGCAATACCTGTGCGGTAATAGCTCTGCGGATGAACCGCGTAATAGCTGAGCACGGCAATCGGTTTGTTTCCATTCCAGAAACTAATCAGTGAAATCATGGGATCAATCAGCCCTTCCGGCTCTGCTATTAATGCAGAGTCTTTACAAGCAGTATAGCGAGTTGCCCTGACATGGCCATCGGCGCCAAGAATACGCCGGTTTGAAGCAACCTTGTACACCTGTGCCTCTCCCATTCCAAGATGGGTAACCGGCTGAGTATGTTCAAGTGAGTTTTTGACCGCAACTTCGAGTCGCCGGATCACCTCACGGGCAAAACTACCTTCAAAACAGAGTGGCTTTTCCCCCGTCTTTTTGAGCATTCGTTCAGCCCCGAAATCACATTCCGGCGTGTCGTGCTGATGTAATGTATGAATGGCAACCCGTTCCGGGATGGTTCCTGCCGCGTCGGCAAGTGCCTTACGGAATGCATCCTGACTGTCGTTGGCTATCCCAATCCAATCAACAGCGCACAGAACGATTGGTTTTCCGGCCCCGAGAAGTACAATTCCCCTTGCACGTAATCCAATATCACACGAGCCAATCATGGGATCATAAACCAGATTACTCCCTACCGGAGGAGTCGCATCAACATCGAAGGTTGACAACTGCAACCCTGATGGATAGTTCTGTTGCGATTGACTATACACGTGGTTATTTCCAAAAAATATTGAAAGTAATCCACTCAAAATCGAGAGATATAGTTTAAGCGCCCTCTGGTTGTTCATCCTTAAATATTTTTAAGCTGATCACGGTTGGCATGAACCTTCATAATGGCGTTAATGATATCATCCATATCGGTCTGGGTTCCGAGCAACGGACCCGATGCCCATAGCATGACCATATCGTTGCATACCTGATCGCATTTCGGACAGGCCAGTTGTTCTCTGTAGTCTTTCAGCCTCTGTGTAGAAAACATCTTCTGGTAAACCTTTAAGTTCAAAATATAGTCGACCCAGGGTTCTTTATGCAAGCCATTTTTTATATATCCATTCATGCTGACTCCTTCTGCTTCAAGGGCTTTCAGGAATATATCACGCGATACATTATTGAAGTGCTCTTTCTTATACGACATGGAATATAGATAGAATGAACCACTATCGGTACCTTCATATAATTTTTGAGGTACCAGACCGGGGAAATTCTTCAATTTCGAAGTTAGATAAGCTGCGTTTTTGTTCCGAAGTTCAAAACGGTCTTTCACCCCTTCCAGCTGGGCCCGCAAAATCGCCCCTTCAAATTCGTTCATCCGGTATTTGGATCCGATTCTCTCTGATTTTCCCTTGCGCGAGGTCCCATGGTTTTGAACTGTGTAACACATATCCATCAAAGCTTCATCATTCCCGATGATAGCCCCTCCTTCGCCGCATGAAATCGTTTTGGTGGTTTGAAAACTGAAGCAGCCAACATTTCCAATGGTTCCCAATTTTTTTCCCCTGAATTCACCAAGATGGGCCTGGCAGGCATCTTCAATAACTTTAAGGTTATGCTTGCCCGCTATTTCCATAATCCGGTCCATGTCACAGGGTTGCCCCATGATGTGTATCGGCATAATCGCTTTGGTATTTTTGGTAATTCTCCGTTCCACATCAGTGGGGTCAAGCTGAAACGATTCCGGATCCAGATCAGCCATCACCGGTAAGGCACGGCTGGTTATGATCGAGGATATGGTACCCATATCGGTATAGGGCGAAGTGATCACCTCGTCGCCGGGCCCAATCCCCAAGGCTTCGACACAGGTATTCAACGCTTGCGTACCAGAACCGGTTCCCAGGCTAAATTTTGTATCCATCAGGCTGGCATATTCTTTTTCAAATGTTGCAACGGCTCCGGTTGGTGATTGAATTCTGCACCATATCCCGCTTCTGGCTGTTTTGGCGATTGCTTCAACCATTTTCTCGTCAACGTAAGGCCAGGCGGGCCATATCTTGTTACTTCGAACTGGCTGGCCGCCCAACAGGGCCAGTTTATCAGTAATATTACTGGTTTTGCCAATAAAAGGCATCGAGCTTAAAGCTACAGCACCAATAGCGCCTGCTGTTGCAGTTTCTATAAACTGACGGCGTTTAATGTTAATCTTTTTGTTTTTCATTTTTTTACCGTTGTTGAATTCAATTTCCATTATTTGATTTCTCTCCCCTGGTATGATTTAGTGCGCCACCGGGAGTACCTTTCATCGCCGGTACTTCAGGCTGAACAACACCATCAGCCTTTTTGTCTTATGTAAAGAGTGAACTGGGTCGATGTGTTCCGGTTATATATTTTGATTATGATTCCGTCAGACGGGACTCAATATTCTGGTAATAATGTCCATCGGGCATGATAAATTTGGCATCGTCAGTATCACATCACGGGTAATATTCACCCCCGGCGTTATAACCAGCTGAATACCGACAGCCCTTAATTGATTTAAAAAATAAGAAGATATTAAGCGTTACTAATTCTTTAACTGAACCATTTTACCATTCTTGTTTTTACAATCAGTTACAGATATATTTTTGGATATTCCGGCAGAACTAAGCTCCTCGCCTGAGGTTTCAAAGTATAAACCGGTCAGATGCACACCATCACAACCGTCGATCACAATTCCTTTACTACCTTTAACAGCTGTACTTATCACGGACAGTCTGCTACAGGTTAAGTTTTTGCAGCCGCTAATTGACAGCGCATTCCCGCAGGCGGCCATCAGATTAAACTGATCAAGGGTAATTTGGGTGCAATTATTCATCGCAATCAGTGACGGACTAGCCTGAGTAATGGTTTCTCTGAGATAGCCTTTTTGAATCTGAATCTCAATTTGCTCCAATAAAGTGGCTCCTTGCCCTTCGATCACCCCTTTTCCGAAGATTCCAATGTTTTGCTGACCGTCTGCCATAATCAGGGCCCTGGTGCCTTTGACTCCAAAATAATCATAGACAGAAGAAGTTGCAATCAGAACGGCCCCCTCTTTAAGTTCAATTGTCACATTCGATTTTAACTCAATGGTGCCGGTAAGATAGCGACCGACATAAAAAATGAGTTTTCCACCCCCGTTTTCACTGATGAAATCCACCGCCTTCTGGATAGAGCGGGTATTCAAAGTAAACCCTTCGGACTTTATGCCAAACAGTGAGGCTTTGTAGTCTTTTGCTGAAAGTGTCAGCGTATATAGCGACAGGAATATAACTGAGAATATTTTTATTTTATTCATAATCTGCATTTTATAATTGTAAGTTATTCCGCAACCACATTGTTGGATTTGTGCTGAAAAATCTGTTGTTTGCCCTGACTATCAGGCTCATTAAACTTCATTCCCTTAAAAATCATCGTTTTCACATCGTCAATAACAATGCCCGGACGGTAATCCTTTTTCAACGCTTTCAGGGTGACATTTTCGAAGGTGATGCCCTCTGCATGACGGATATAGAAACCCCAGGCCGGAAGTTCTTTAAACTGCGAGAACTCCGGATAGGCTGTTGGCATCTCCGGAATGCTGTCCAGTTCGGCAGAACCCAGCCCGCGACAGGCGTACAGCGGATTTCCCGCACCCGGACAGACAATTTCAATGTTTCTCAGTGTTATATTTTGAATTTTGTATTCAGGCAAACCAATAATGCTGGCAGGAGAAATATTTCGGGGCAAATCTTCAACAGGACCTTCATAATTGTAGCCCGCATCCGGTTTCCCGAAAGGTACCTCTGCATATACATTGGATATGGTAATATTCTTCATGGAAGGCTTTTTCCCCTTACTCCAACGGTCACCTATTCTCAGGTAAATCACATTTCCGGTATTGATCGAACGAAGGCCATCCACTACGATGTTTTCTATTTCGCCACCATCTACTGCAGCAAAAGTTATGGCCGAACGGAAAGTGTCGAAAATAGTCAGGTTGGTTACTTTAAAGTTGCGGAATCCGCCACGCGAAACGGTCCCGAATTTTAACCCATTAGCACTCGAACGTCCCACACAATTATCAACGACTACATTCTGACATAGACTTTTAGGATCATGCGACTTAAAACAAAGAACGTCGTCGGCGGCATCAAAGTAAGAGTTCTTAATAACTACTCCATCGCAATCCACCACGTCGATTCCATCGTTGTTCCAGTACGATTTGCTGTCGACAAAAATGTTATCGACAGAGAGGTTTTTGCACTGGTCATACGTTTGGTTCCAACTGGCCGGATCACGCAAAGTGATGTCTGAAATGGTCACATTTTTGCATTCCCGGAAATAGATGTTCTGAGGACGGTTTGTTTCGTTCGGACGGTCGAGCTTAAGCGAATCGGGGTAAATACCGTGATGTATATAATTGACCATATTGTTGGCCGTGGTAAATCCCCGGCCATTGATTGTCCCTTTTCCGGTGATCCCTATATTTTCTTGGTTTTTTGCAAAAATCATTGACATCCAGCCGATTTTTTTATCCTTGATATAGTCGAACGGATTGGTTGAGCCCAGAATAGTTGCACCGCGGTCGAGCTGAAGTATAACGTTCGATTTCAGGTAAATACTTCCGGTGACATAATTTCCGGCTTCAAAGATCAACCTCCCGCCACCGTTTTCATTTATAAAATCGATTGCTTTTTGAATAGTACAGGTATTGATGGTCAGTCCGTCGGCTTTTGCACCGAAACCGGATACCAGATAATCCTTTGCCGCCAGCTGCAGGCTGAGAAGCGACAACAGAATAATTGAAAGTAGGTATGCTTTTCCCATTATATCGGGTTTAAAAATGTAACTAATTGATTGACTATTATTTTTGAACAATCTCTTTCGACTTGTAAACGTGAAGTTGTTTCTTGTTTCTGTCGGGTTCTTCGTATTTCATTCCGGAAAAGCTGGCACCTTTAACATCGTCAAACACGATAGCCGGGCGATAGTCCTTTGCTTTGGCTGTAAGTGTAACGTTTTCGAAGGTGATATTTTTGGCGTGCCTGACATAAATTCCCCAGGCCGGAAGCTCTATAAACTGCGAAAATTCGGGATACGATGAAGCCATTTCGGGTATACTATCCAGATCGGAAGGTTTAACACTGCGATAGGCGTAATTCGGGTTGCTTCCTCCGGGATAAACAATTTGGATATTTCGCAAAACCACATTGGTAATGTCCTGACCCGGAAGACCGACAATGCTTGCCGGAGAGATGTTCCTCGGCAAATCCTCAACAGGACCTTCGTACTCGTAACCGGCATCGGGTTTGGTGGCAGGAATCTCCGCGTACATATTCTGAATTGTGATGTTTTTCATCGATCCGGTGCGTCCCTTATTCCAGCGTGCACCAATGCGCAGGTAAATCGCATTCCCTGTATTGTAGGCATACAAACTATCAACCAATATATTATCAACGACACCCCCATCCGGAGTAGCAATAGTAATGGCCGACCGGAAGGTGTCATAAACTTTATTATTGATGATCTTAAAGTTTTTATAGCCTCCGGAGGATACCGTTCCGAATTTGATACCGTTGGCGCTGGAACGGACCACGCAGTTGCGAACCTCCACATTTTCGCAGATCTTAGAGGCGTCGTGCGATTTAAAACAGATGCCGTCATCGGATGCATCAATGAATGAACCGGTCACTTTAACCTCTGTACAATCGACAATGTCCAACCCGTCATTGTTCCAGAAAGCCTTGCTATCCACCGTAATTTTATTAATTTTGAGATTCCGGCACTGGTCATAAACCTGAACCCATTCGGCAGAATTCCGAATCACGATACCTGAAATTTCTATGTTTTTACATTCCCGAAAATAAATCGCCCGGGGCCGTCGGGTAGCGGGCCGGTCGTTTCTCAGTGCCTCGGCAATGATCCCGTTGTGAATCTGATTAATCAGGTTATAGACCACCTCGCGCCCTTGTCCATCAACAACCCCTTTTCCTGTAATTCCAATATTTTCAGCCTGATAAGCGAAAACCAATGAACTATAGGGAGTATCAATGTTATAGTCGTAAATATTTGTTGATCCTAACAGTATAGCCCCTTCCTTTAACACGATGGTTACATTCGACTTGAGCTGGATATTTCCGGTTAGGTAACGACCGACATAAAATACCAGGCGACCGCCCCCCTTATTATGGATGTAATCAATGGCTTTCTGAATACCGGTTGTGTTTAACGTCGTTCCGTTTGACTTGATGCCAAACAACGAAGCTTTATAATCCGCTGCGGAGAGCTGAAGCTCACAAAGCAATGCCAGGGATAAACCTATGATTTTTAGTCTATTCATATTAATAATAGATGGTTGATAATTAATAAAGCGTCACCGGGCCGATCAGCCCCATGGACTGGATGGGTTGGTTTTGATTTTTCAAAACGGTAAATTTCTGTGCCGTCTTATTATTTATAAGCGTTTTCATGTAATTTCCCATTGTAGTTGTTACACGGATTTCAATTTCATTGGGACCCATTTGCAGGAACCGGGAGATGTCGTAAATCCGGTTCCCGTACCATTTCACCCCGCAACTCTTCCCATTTATAAATAGTTCTGAAACGCCCCAGACTTTCCCCAGATTCATATATTTTGAGCTTAGATCACTAAGTTCAACTCTACTCCGGTAGACAGCGACACCGGTAAAGCTAACATATTCAGTCTCCTTAAGATCTTTTGGCTCATCCATTTGTATGGATTTAACCCAATTTTCGCGGCTGTGCCGAAGTTCAACATCCCAGCCGTGATTCAGTGTTTTGCTGTTCATTCCTGAAACTGAAATTGGAATCCACTTCGGACCATCTTTTACTTTATCAAAAATAATAAGCTGCGATTCGGCCGGTCCCAGTTCAAGTTCAAAGGAATCATCGATTAAACCAAGGCGGTAACGATCGCCACTTTCTGCATCCCAGATCCAGGCGTGCCTTCCCCTGGTTATTTCTTTCCTGAAAGTGACTTTGGTTTTATGATTATTGTTGATATGGGCATTGGCGAAGAAGAAGATTTCGTTATGTCCATCACTTTGGTAGCGGTTCTGCATCAGAAAACGATCGGGATTTTCAATCCCGAGGTAATGGGGAATATTGTATTTACCCATCAAGTCTTTGTACCATTCGAGGAAACAGTTATCGGCAGGCTTTTTGACCAGGATGAACCGATCGGGAATAGCTTTGAGTTTGTCGACAAATTGCAGAACCTGCCGGTCTTTTCCCGCATAGTTGGTTAATCCGAGCGACCTCTCGGGGTATTTTTCGATGCAGAAAATACGACCGCCCGATAACACAAAATCATAAAGTTTGGAAATTGATTCCGGATTCATGCCGGTTATTTCAACCAGGAAGAGAGTCCCATATTTTTTTGGACCAAAGCAAAGTTTTCCGCTTTTTATGGTCGATTTGTGAATGATAATTTCAGTCAGATAATCAGCCGCCCCTCCGTTTTTATTGATTGATTCCCAGATTAATGAAGTGTATGAAACGTTCAGTTTTTCAGGAAACGGATCAGTCTGGACACCCATCTCGCCCCACATATCATAATTAGCCGGTAAGATAGCAATATCGGTATACATATCTGCATTCTGAAGCAACGATGAAACACGGGCCTTGTAGCTATTCAGAAAATTAAAGTACGGCCACCAGTTGTTGTTTTCATTGTAATACGAACCATACTGAACCCACCCGGGGAAAGGGGCAGCTGGAGGAGAATAATTGAACCCATGCCAGACCGAGTGCGTAATGCCCGACATGATACTCTGGTCTGAACCGATTTTCAGCAACTCAAGTGTGGCATTAAAAACAATATAGGTATTGGTCATCTCTTCGCAGCTCACTATACGCTTCCCGGTCAGATGAGCTGCAGATGAAACATACTTGTTAATCATGGTATATCCGCGGCCACGCCGGTAATCATCGTCCGACATTTCCTCCCCAAGTTTATGTTTAAGCCAGTTGGTGGTCCACGATTCTCCCTCAGGAATATCGTACCCCATGCTGCTTTCCAGCGGAAAGAACCCCCGGCCATAAGCCTGGGCACGCGATTTTACATGCTGATCTCTGCACCATTGCAGATAGGTTTCGGTAAAACGTTCTTTCAACAGTTCTGCTTTGGTCAGCTCGAAATCATACCGGATACGTTTGATTTGTTCGGCGAACTCAGGTGTTTTGGCTGCTCCGTATTTGTCATCAATAATGCCTCCGAGCCGGCCAACCTTAAACATGGTAAACGGCAGGTAAGGCATCAGGTCATACCCACGGCGTTTTTTGAATTCATCACCCAGATCACCAGTCCAGTTACACCCTTCCAATTCCATTGAATCGCAAAAAAATGCACGAAGGTGATTCGAAAGCGGACCCGTTTTTTTCTGAATGGTAACAGACATATGGTCAAGATACTTTCTCACAGCCACTTTATCCATATGGTTAAGGATCGGACCGGCAGCTCCGGGAGCTCCGTTGATTACGTTGGCAAAAGAATTAACCTTTATCAACGCGTATAAAACGTGTTTCCCTGCAGGGACTTCAACCCGAATGATTTCGTCTTTCCGTCTGTCGGAAAGCTCAATCACCTGTTCGAGACCGCTCATTGGGTCAGGGACAAGTTTAAGCGAAAGAATTTCAAAAGTGCGGGTTGAATTTGGCACTGTTACTCCCGGATCAACGGCCTTAAATAAATTGAATTGAGAAGTCTCAAAAATCATCGGACCAACCAGTTTCTCTGCATCAATGATTACCACCTGAGCCCGTTCGTCGCCTTTAAGTGATTCGGAACCGAAGGGCCACCCTGAACCCACGATCAGATCGCAGGTCATCTCCAGTTTTTTGGCCTCAGCAAAGGTAACCTGCAACATATCGATCCACTCCTCGCTAAGCCAGGTTAGCGACTTTTTCCCCAGGTCATCGGCGGAAGAGGGGAATGAAATGGGATTAATCTCCACACCGCCGATGCCTGCCTCTTTTAAAAGATGCAGTTCTCTGACAAGTTCTTTTGCCTCAATTTTATCCCCATTCCACCACCATCTCACAAAGGGGTGGTAAACTGAACCGGGATTTTTGAATATTTGATATAGATCGGTATCAAAAGTATATTTTTTTGATGCCCGCTGATTAGTCCCTAAAACAGAAATTGAATCGGCACCAATGGCTCCTGCTGAAAGGATTGCACTTCTGACCAGAAAGGTTCTTCTTTGCATTTGAGATTTTTTACGGGGTCATTCGATAGGGTAATTCATCTGTCGGTTGTCACAAAATTCCACCAGATCTTAGGTGACTGCGACCTTAAAAGATGTTTTAAAAGCAATAAATTTCCCTTTACAACTTTATCATTGTTATTGTAATTCACAGAATAACGGATATAGCGGCACGCGTTGTCTTGAATGAAGGCAAAGGGAATTATAAAGTAAAATACGACCGGAATTTGAGACTAAAAAAAGGGCGTGACACCACAATGTTCCGCCCTTTTTTTAATTCTTCAGCAAATTAAACTGTTTAGTTCTGAACAGCTAATGGATTGTTATTCATTTCATTATCAGGTATTTTCAGAGTCATCGATGAAACAGGATACTGACCTAAAACCACGTGATCCAATGAACCTGTACGATCAACAGCAATGTTCCACCGTTTATTATTATAGAACTCACGGCCACCTTCACCCCATAATTCTATACGGCTCTGAAATTGAACCATCTGTAAAGCGTTCATTCCGCTCATGGCTGCATAATTGCTGCAAGTCAGGGTGGTACCACCTGTTCGTGTGCGGGCAGCCAGAAGGATATTTAGAGTTGTCTGGGCGCCATTTGAATCACCAGACTGAGCCTGTGCTTCAGCCTTCATCAGGTAGACTTCAGAAGTACGCATATAATAGTCACCAACGTCACCTGCCGTATATGTAGTTGATGCAGAGGACCCAACTCCATGAGTGTTTGCAAATTTAAGATTGGCATACTGAGGAACCCAGGTTAACACATTATTTGGAGGGTAGGAAAAATTGCCATATTCTGCACTCAAAAAGTTGTCTTTACGATAGTCATCAGGTGCAATCTTTTTATACAAACGATCATCAATACGTTGAAAGTCTCCTCCGAGTCCACCTGCACCTCCGCCGAAAGTATTCATCCATGCATTGTGGGCCTTTACAGCTGCAGTGTGATCCCATCCCAGAATTACTTCGGGATTAATAAGAATATTCAGAAAACCGCTGTTATCAGCCAGATAATTTGCCTGATTACCCACCGTTGTTCCTCCGATATTGTTCGCAACATACATTGATTGAGTCATCAGAGTTGAGTACGATCCAAGAATTTCATTGCAGGCAGCCAGAGCCGTTGTCCAATCACCGGCGCACAAGGAAACTCGTGCCAAAACGAAGTCAGCCACTGCCAGATCAATATCTGTTTTGACGGTAGTAATACCCGTACCTGCAGCGGTAAACAACTGCTGAGCCTGTTTGGCATCTTTCTGAATGAATGCATAGGTATCAGCCGCAGATGACCGGGCTTTATAAGCCTGAACCGGTGAATAGGTGTCATATAACGGCAAACCCAATTTTGTTTTGCCATTCAACACATAAGCATCCTGATAGTTCTCCATCAAATAGTTATAACTGTATGCCCGAAGGGTAAGAGCTCTTGCTTTATAACCCTTTAAAGTCAGATTGGTCCCAATTATATCATCCGTGAGATATAAAAGCAGTTTATTGGCAGCAGTAATATTGCTCCAGCCATAGTACCAGTAGGGAACATTTTTATCGACCGACTGGGAAATAAAGTCGTTAAAGTTATATTCGGCAAAACCGAAATCCGTTGTGGTCCTGGTGCCAAACACGATGTCATTCCCTTCGAGATTACGCATCACGTCGAGACCCTGACTTGTGTAATAACGTCCATCAGCAGAACCCTGGCCATTGATACCACTCACATGAAAATAAGCGGGTAGCCCATCGGCTATACCACCAAGGACCAGTTTTATATTCGCATCATTCCCGCTGGCCAGAATTGCTTTAATTTGCTCATCAGTTATGGAAGATGGAGGGGTAACATTAAGTTGTTTGGAACAGGAGGTGATAATTACCCCGACCAATGCAAGTATTATTAAATATTTTTTCATCGCAATTAAATTTTAGAAAGTTACGGTAATTCCAATTGATTTTGTGCGCATATAAGGATAAGCATAGGCTCCTACTTCAAGACCGCCGGCAAGAGACATGCGGGGGTCAAATCCAGGATGTGCCGTAAACATCCAGGCATTATCGACCGAACAATAGAGGCGGACAACACTAAGCTCCAATTTACTCAGATACTTTTGAGGAAGGGTGTACCCAATGGTCAGATTTTTAATACTCAGGTACGAAGCGCTGAACAGCGACATGTCTGTGTATGCCCAGCTTCCGAGTGTGGCGCCGTTACCATATTGATCTCCGGTATACATCTGCATTGGGAATTTAGCCTTTTTATTTTCCGGTGTCCAGGTATTACCAATCAAATCTTTGGAAACAACTCCGCCAATAGTTTCACTGCGGTACAGACCGTTTGCATATTCAACGCTCATAAATTTACCACCCAACTGGTAGGCACAAGTTACACCTAAGTCAAAATTCTTGTAATGTGCCGTGGTACTGAAACCACCAATGACATCCGGTGTTGCAGAACCCATTTCGTATCGGCTGGCCTGGGAATAATCTGTAGTTTTAATGCTGCTTCCTACCTTAGCGCCCGGATATGTCCCGGCATCAGAGGCGGTAATCTGATGATAGAATAATGGAAGACCTGTAGACTGGTCGACTCCGGCATATTTGTAGAAATACATGTTGTAATAATCTTTGCCTATCCCACGCAGGTAAGAAATTCCACTTGCAGCCCCGGTGCCTGATGAGCTCCAGCCGTCAACGGTAGCAGTCCAGTTTCCATTTAGTGCGGCAACCCCGGTTCCTGCAGGGACGCTTTCGAGTATCGTACGGTAATGTGTTGCATTCACAGAAAATGACCAATGTAAATCAGCTGTCTTAATGATATCGACACCCAGCTCAATTTCAAAACCTCTGTTCCTCAGTTTGGCATTGTTACGGTCAAGAGACGCCTGTCCAAGAGACCAGGCCAGTGACTGAGACCAAACCATATCGTAAGTATCGCGCTGGTAATAATCGATATTTCCATAAAAACGATCCCATAGTCTGAAATCGACACCTCCATCAATAGCATGAACTTTTTCCCAGGTCAGGCCATCATTTACATAAGCGCCTTTACTTAAGGTGAAAGTTGATGGTGAATAGGAAGCTCCGCTATAGGTATAACTCGATGCACCTAAAGCCCAGGTTTGATAACCTGAATAATTGTTAATCCCATTTTGGTTCCCGATTATACCAAAACTTCCACGCAGTTTCAGATCGTTCACAAAGGAAATATCAGACATCCATTTCTCTTTGGAAATGCGCCAGCCACCACCTACTGATCCGAAAGTACCCCAACGGTTCGCATCGTACTTGAACTTGGATGAACCATCCCGGCGGATAGAAGCCTGAGCATAATATTTTTCATCATAAATATAGTTCGCACGACCGAAGTATCCCTCCATATTCACTTTGTTCTCTGAACCACCTGTTCCGGCGAAAATACTTCCGGAATTCAAACCAACAAAGTTTGAGAATGAGGCAAAATTAGGGATCAAAGAATAAGAGCCTTTATAATTTAAACTAAAATCGTGGTAATTATTAAACTCATGACCTATCATTGCATCATAATGGCTTTTGCCCGTGTTATGAGCCCAGTTCAAGACCTGCTGGCTATTCAAATTGTCGATTTCAGAATAGGTTTCACCAAGAGCACCACCGTAGCTGACAGCGCTTCCGGAAGTATTGTTCCAGTAACGCTGCCTGGTAGAGAAGGAATTATCGGAAGACAGGTTAGCATTAAATGTGAACTCCTTTAAAAACTTAGCCTCAACGTATCCACGAATATTCAGGTCATGCGAAATCGTTTCATCCTTATCATTGGCCAGAATGTAAGTAAGGTCGGCTGTGGATAAAGGTCCTGAAGTTGGACCCAGCGGAGAGGGAGACTGACCGGCAGCAGAGTTTACAATTTTATTCCCTTTTGAATCCAGGATGTAGGAGCCATCAAGATTATGCTGAAACAAAGGTGTTAATTGATTCTGCTGATCAGCCCAGGCAAAAACATTGGCCACGGCAGATCCGGCGTTACGCCCGTAACGTGTTGCAGGAGACTGGGTATCGCGATGGGAATAGGCAGCATTGACACCGGTTTTTAACCATCTGGTGATTTGTGCATTTACATTACTTCTAAAATTGTATCGGCCGAATTTTGAACCTGTGATATAGGAAGGATTTTGAAGGTATCCCAAAGACATGAAATAATCAATTTTTTCGGATGCCCCGCTTGCCGACAAATTATGTTCCTGACGAAATTTATTCTCAAAGAAATACTTATCATAGGAATCATGATAAAGCAGTTTTGCGTTTGGATTCAATTTGCCGTCAAGACCGACCAGGTAAGCCCCGTTCATGTCAGAACTGGCGCTGGCGCCAGAACCGGTTGGAGTATAAGTAGCTCCCGGCACGTTATACAACATCCAGTTTCCCAGATCGTTTCTTGAAAATGAGGTGGTTGAACCGGTATAGTCAAATAAGTGTGTACTTGCAAACGTTGCTGCCTGCGAATTAGTCATGTTTGGATTTTGCACATTGGTGGTATACTTTGTGGCGCTCTTAAATCGGGCGGCATTGTATATACTGAGCCAGGCATATTCATAATAATCTTTCGGGTTGCTGATTTTATCATCGGCAAAAGGTCCCTCCTGATTAATACCAACACGGCCATCATAGGTTATTTTAACTTTTCCCAGTTTTCCTTTTTTGGTCGTTACCATAACAACACCGTTTGCACCCCGCGAACCCCATAGTGCTGTAGATGCCCCATCTTTTAATATCGTCATCGACTCTACGTCATTGGGATTGATAATCGAGAGCACATTGGTTTGACTCGAAGGTACACCATCGATAACAATCAACGCATTTGCATTATTCTGACTTGCCGTCCCCAAACCGCGAATACGGATACCCATATCCAAACCTGGCTGACCATCAATAGAAGAGACTTGCACCCCGGCTGCGGCGCCTTCAAGTGCCTGCGAAAGAGAGGAATTCGATTCTGAGGAGATAAGTTTTGAGTCTACAGTACTGATAGAACCGGTTAAATCCTTTTTCCTGACCGTTCCGAAGGCAATAGTGACCACCTCATTTAAACCAACAGACTCATCAGTTAGGATTATATTTACAGTGCTTTTCCCCGCGATAGAAACCTCCTGGCTTTTCATCCCCACAAATGAGAATCGCAAAGTTCCCTTTTCAGGAACTCCGACCAGGGTATAGTATCCATTAATATCGGTTATTACACCAATTGTAGTTCCTTTTACTGCCACTGAAGCGCCCGGCATTGATGCGCCCGTCTGATTTGTGACTTTGCCGCTAATCTTTTTCCCTTGCTGCTGCTGTATCGCATTAACAAGATCCCCTTTAGTTACCACAATATTCTTATCCAGGATTTTATAAGAATAATTTTCATCGAGTACGGCCTTCAAAACTTCATCGATAGAAGCATTCGAGACATTAATTGAATGTCGTTTTTCAAGATTCATCTCTTCGCTTTTAAAGAAAAAGCCAAATTCGCTGGTCCGCTCAATTTCTCTGAAGATGTCGACAATAGTGGCATTCTTTAAATTCAGGCTGAGTCTTGCGTTCTGGCTATAAGTGTTAACTCCTGATGCCGTTATGATCGCAAATAGAATTAGTCCGGCAGTAAGTTTCATAATTCGGATGATTTTTTCCAATCGTCGTTGTGCATGGCATAGCAAATCATAAAATTTTTGCATAGTTTTGAATTGTTTTTTAGTTTAACTTTGAAACTGACCGCAAATCAGTTTCGTTGACTTAATTCAGGTGCACCCCTCCACGGGTGCACTTTAGTTTTCAATCAATGGTAACGATATCCCGCGCCTCCTTTCTGTCGGTTATTTGATAGTTAATCTTGTCAGTTAATGAGAGCATTTTCAGCACCATACTAACGGTAGTTGTCCTTTTTATTACACTGGTATACCGGGTATTAGCCAGCGATTTATTCCTGATGATAATTTCCACATTATACCAATTCTCCAGCTCGTGACAAATCTCCGCCAGGCTTTTGTCAATAAAGACAAATTTTCCATCTTTCCAGGCGGTTGCAATGGCCGGATCTCGTTGGGTAACTGACACCCCTTTAGTCTGCTTTTGAAATTGCAGGTAATCGACAGGCTTCATGGATAGCATCGATTTATTTTCGGAATCAAAAAGTTCAATCTCGCCCTCAACCAGGGATGCATAGATTGAACTTTCAGAGCTATAGGCCCTTATATTAAACTTTGTGCCAATATCCCTGACCTTAAAATAGCCCAGATCAACCGTCAATTTTCGCTCGGGATTCGGAATCATATCAAAGTAAGCCTCTCCATCCAACTGAGCCCTCATTTCTCCCGAAGGACTCTTATGAATAATGATCTTTGACGATGAACTCAGCCAAATATTGGAACCATCCTCCAAATGAATTGTTGAAACGGAACCTTTTTCAGACGTATATTCAAGCTGGTGAACAAAAGACAGGTTTACTGAATGTTGCGGAATAAATTGTCTCGTCAAAAATCCCAGAACTAGCGCAACAATAAAAATGGCAGCATAGCGAAACCAAAAATCAAATATCCTGAACCTCTTGCGCTGATCCAATTTTTTCCATAACCGTTCAAAACTATCATATTGTATCTCCTGACTTTTCGCATTATCACAGTTGGATGCCGTATAAATAGCTTTATACTGGTAATAGCTTTCGCGCATTACAGCATCATCTTTAAGGTCCCGGTAAAAACCCTCTTTTTCGGTCTCCGTCGCCGAATCATTTAAAATCTTTATGATAATTTCTTCTGTCATTTTCTCTTGGATTAATTACTATACACATAAGTGAAAACTTACCCTATGGTAAACAGGAGAAAAATGAAAAAAAATTTGTGGCTGGAAATCGCGCTGTGCAGTCCGGATCAAATCTGTAAATATCTTTTACCCCACTCTTTTATCAGGCCGATATGCTGAGTGAAATTCATCGTTAATCCCACATTACACTAACCGGCTATTTGAGTTTCGATTGCTGCAATGCTCTATTTTCTGGTCATCTGATAACTGAACACAAAAAATCAATGCTGTCTGCTCGTGTTAAAATCACCAAAATAAATTGGTAATCAGATAAATGATAGTCAGGTAATCCTTCAGTTCGTGACGCAGAATTTTTAAGGCTTTGGTCATATGTGCCTCAACCGTTTTAATGCTGATGGATTGTTTAAGCGCTATTTCTTTGTACGGAATCTCCTCAAACCGGCTAAGCATAAACGTTTCCCGGAGATTATCGGGTAATGCGGCAAGCGCTTTCTCGATTTTGGTACGCAACTCTTCAAACTCAATAAAACTTCCCAGCCGTTCCAACGCCTCGTAATTAAACTGCATCTCAAGATATTTGAGGTTCTCCTGATGCTTCAGGGCAGTCTTCTGATTGCGCAGATAATTCAAACAATTATTTTTAGTGATGGTATAGAGAAAATTGCGGATATTGAAATCCTCATTTAAGGTCTCCCGGATCTCCCATAGTTTCAAAAAAGTATCCTGAACAATTTCCTCCGATATTCTCTCTTCGTGAATGTATTGGAGCGACAAATGGAACATCAGACCAAAAAAATCATAATAGATCTCCTCAAAAGCAGACTTTTCACTTTTTTTCAGGGATAATATAAGTGCGTTAAGCTTGGCAACTTCCATTTCTGATTCAAAAGTAATAATAATTGAAACTCTTCAGCAGCTAAACTTAGTTATTAAGTTTACCCACGAAAATAGTTATTTTTATGATTAATGTAAGATAATGCTAAAAATAAATGCAAAGCGAAGAAATACAATTTTAATACTTGATTATCAATCATATAATCAAACACCGGGATAGTAAAACCCCATGACTTTTCTGAATTATCAATACAATATAAACCGAATGTTCAATTACTCCTGATCAGCATATAAGCTGCTGTTCAACAATTTACAGCAAAGAGTAACAGACCGGAAACGACAGGTAATATTTTTGATATTTAGTGTTTACAGTTTCCCTTAAAACGGAGAATCCCAAAACCCACGATAAGCAATTAATACTGAAGCTAAGCCCTTTGATGCGGCATAAGTGTCAGCGTTCTGACGGATACAACCAAATAGCAATCCGGAAGACCTGCACGCGGAAAACCCATAATGGAAAGCATGATTGTCAATGAATTCATTAATATTGGACGCAAAACAGCAACCCTTTTAACGGGTAAGATTTTAAGGCGGCCAGGTGCTTTTGAGAAGCAGTAAAATGACTTCAAAAAATAAACTTGCCGTGGTTATCTTCTTCCTGGGAATACTCTGGATCAGCATTAATCTCAGCCTTACTTTGGCTGATAAAGGAAAATAAAGCAAACCAGAGTTAAATAATTATATATAAGTATGTTATTGCACAAACAGGAAAATATGAGCGAAATATGTTAGGTAGATAAGAATATAATATTATCGGCAGAAAATATTGTATTCTTAAAAGAGCAATATATATCAATCGCTGATTTTGATATAAGTAGCAACACCTTAACCTTCGAAAAAGTCGGATTCTTGGTATTGCATAGCTTCTTGCCAAATGAAAAATTGCAATTAATAAAAAATTGCAGGTATATTGGGATAAGAGCTCATAATACAGACTATATATCTCAGGAGATTTGCAATAAACAGCATATAAAAATTGAATGAATGCCTCGAAGGAATGAATATGGAATTGATTGATCATTTAATAGACTATATGACCAGCAGTGAACTGAATAATAGACCCGACAGTGATAGCTGACACGCAGTTGCCCGCGTTGCATCGGATTTAATCAATATAACCATGTACATTGACAAGTACATTTAATCTGGGTGAAATAAAGAGTTGTAAATTAAATTGATTAAGATTTGAAATAGAAAATTCCGGGAGCAGGTTAATCTTTTATTATTTAATATCTTAGTGTTTTAATTCGTCTGAATTTAACCCATACGAATTGTAATTATTTTACCTTTTAGTTGTCTTTTATTTTCTTTTAATTTAGTTTTGGTTCCAGGTTTGACACAGCCATTAAAATCATGGCCTAAACGACTTTGATATGGAGAGATATTCAAGAGTCAAAATCAGAGAAACCCAGGAATTCAAAACGGTAAAAATTATTTCTCAATTAAAACCTGGGATCATCAATTCTATTGTCAGTAAATGGCAATCGTTATTGGACAGCACTGCCAAATTTCTTCAGATTCCTTCTGCCCTGATTATGTGCCTGAATGAAGATTCGATACAGGTTTTTTTGAAAAGCCAGACCGATGGGAATATCTATGAAGTTGGAAAAGAATCAAAACTCCACTATGGGCTCTATTGTGAAACAGTAATCGGAACCCAGGAAAGGTTAATAGTCCCTAACGCCACCATAAATCCTGTCTGGAGAGATAATAATCCGGACGTTGATCTGAATATGATTTCATACATCGGGTTTCCAATTAACTGGCCCGATGGGGAGGTCTTCGGAACGGTCTGCGCACTCGACTCAAAGGAGAAGTATTACAGCGATGATTTTAGGAACCTGCTGCAGCAAATAAAAGTCCAGATTGAAACCGATCTGGATCTGCTTGTTTTAAACAAGGAACTAAACGAAAAAAAATTACAGCTCGAAGAGCAAAATAACCTCAAGGCAAAATTCCTGTCCCTGATTTCACATGATGTCAGGGGTGGAATTGGAACGATTAACGATTTTTTAAAATTACTTATTTGTGACCTGGACGAGCTCGAAAAGCCATATTTGAAAAAGATCCTGAATTCATTAAGTAGAAATGCAGAATCTCTTTATCAAACCCTTGAAAGCCTTTTAGAATGGTCAAAAAATGATTTACTCAAGTTAGAACCCGAAAACAATTCGGTCAATATCGTTGAAATAATTGAACAGCTTTTAGTTTATTTCAATCAAACCTTGATCATTAAAGACTTAAAAATCAATAAAGAATATTGCGCAGACAAGGTGGTTATTTCGACAGATAAAAATATGTTTACTACAATTCTGCGGAATATACTCTCGAATGCCATTAAATACACAAATAAAGGCGGGGAAATTACGATCCGGATAGGCCGGTTAAATGAGCGTCAGAGTGTTGAAATTGAAGATACGGGCATTGGCATGGATAAGTGTTCTCTGGATTTTTTGTTTCGTTATGACAAATCGCACAATGAGCAGGGGACCTCAGGCGAAAGCTCCGCCGGTATCGGGTTAATGCTGGTCAGGGATTTTCTCGCTAAGATCAATGCGTTGGCCGAAGTAACAAGTAAACCGGGAAAAGGGACAAAATTTAAGATCATACTATAAGACCAAATCCAAACGATGAAAACAACTAAAAAACCGACTCAGGAGACTTTAGACACCTGGCATGACGAGCCTAAAAACTGGAAATTAGGTATACTTTATTACAATAAACTGGATAAACGTATTTTTCCGCCCAAAAGGATGCAGGGAATGGGCTGGACTGTCAACTTTGCAAACCCCTGGTCTGTGTTGACAATGGTTGGCATTGTTCTCCTCGTCATAGTTTTAATTAAATTCCTGAGGTGATCGTCAGGTAAATGGAATGATTTAATTGTCTGAGTTGTTAACTGCTTTCAAAAAAGTATGACCAAAATTCAAAAACTCATATTGCCGTTGATCAGAAGGAATTTGGATGGAAAAAAAGTTCTGCTTCTCTTTGTTGTTACCAACCTGCTGTATGCTGTCATGCTCACTGTAACCATTCCGAAAGTGATGAATCTTGCCGGAGAGATGAAGATCATGGATATGTTACCGGCCGGTTACAACCCGGAGTATGTCAATTCATTGCTGAAGGCTTTGGGAGAAAAGGGGAGAAACGTCTACCTGTATGAACAGATTCCCCTTGATATGGTATATCCTTTTCTCTTCGCTTTAAGTTGGTGCATAGTCCTGGGATACATCTTAGATAAACTGGGGAAACTGGACAGTAAATTGATCTTTCTCTGTTTGATTCCAGTTTTTGCCGGGGCATTTGATTATTGTGAAAATATAGGAATCATCACCATATTGAAACGATATCCGGCCAATTCCGCTCTTTTGTCACAGATCACCTCTGTTTTCACTGTACTGAAAAGCACTTGCACAACCATCTTTTTTATTATCCTGGTTACCTTTATAATTGTTCTGGGAATAAAGAAGCTCAAAGGTTTATTAATCCCCGGATAGATGCATCGCGGCTAAAGTTTAGTCAAAACATTTCATCAATTCCAGTCCGGCTGGCGGTGTCATAAACATCATTTTGCAACAATACAGTAGCGATATATTGGTTTATAGATCGATTAACCCCCTGAAAAATGACAGAAAACCCATGTTTTGGATAATAAACCATTAGGAGTCGTCAATATTTGGGTTGATTGATCCTGTTTTTCAATCTAATTTTACCGTTCTTAATTTTTATGCAACAGAAAATTACCGATCATGAGAAAAAAAATTGTCCTGCTGTTTATAATGATACTTCCAATTATAGCCTTTTCGCAACCAATCGAAAGAAGGGCTAAATATGACATCTCCAAAGAGCGGGTCCTCTACGCAGTTGGGTACACCCATCTGGATTCAGAATACGAGTGGGATTACAAATCCACGGTAAGCGAATACCTCAAAAATACGATGGAGGAAAACTTCCGGTTACTGGATAAATATCCCGATTATGTCTTCAACTTCACCGGGGCACGCCGCTATCATTTAATGAAGGAATATCACCCTGAATTATTCAAGAGATTAAAGGGATACGTTGCGCAGGGGCGCTGGTATGTGGCCGGCTCATCCATGGAAGAGGCCGAGGTAAATATCTCAAATTCAGAATCTGTGATCAGACACGTGCTCTATGGAAATGATTATTTTCGTAAGGAGTTCAATAAGGAGAGTTCAGATTATATGTTGCCCGACTGCTTTGGTTTCGTGGCAAACCTTCCGTCGGTGCTTCACCATACCGGGATGATTGGTTTTTCCACCCAAAAGCTGACGATCCCGAATCTTGCAACCGGTGTTCCGCTCCCCTTCAACGTAGGGGTATGGAATGGGCCCGATGGCAAAGGGCTGGTTTCGGTCCTTGATGCCACCGACTACGATGGCGACCTCATGCCCCGGCTCGATATTGACCAATACTGGGATAACCGTCTTGCCGATGATTATAAAAAATACGGCATCACCTTTGATTACCGTTATTACGGATGCGGCGACATGGGTGGTGGACTGCGCGAACGGGATGTGATCAACGCCGAAGGGAGCCTGAAAAATCCGGACAGTAAAATAAAGGTAATCCTCACCTCTTCCGACCAGATGTATAAGGATATTACCCCCGAAATCCGGAAAAAACTCCCTGTTTATATTGGAGATCTGCTCCTGGTTGAGCACAGTGCCGGCTCATTGACATCTGAATCGTATATGAAAAGGATGAACCGCAAAAACGAACAGCTTGCCCAGACTGCCGAACAAATAGCCGTTATGGATAATTACCTAACCGACGCTCTTTATCCTTACGAAAAACTGAATAATTCCTGGGAATTGATGCTGGGAAGTCAGATGCACGATGTGGTTACCGGAACAGCGATTCCGACTGCATTTAAACTGGCCTGGAATGATGAGTTTGTTGCCCAGAACGGATTTTCACAGGTTCTGAAAAATTCAATCAGCGGCGTTTCGGCACAGCTCGATACCCGTACAAAGGGGAGATCCGTTGCGGTTTATAACCCGGTAGCTGCCGACCGCGAAGATGTCTGTACCGCAGAGCTCGCCTTCGATGCCATGCCCGCCCATCTCAAAGTTTACGACGGCAAAGGGAAGGAAGTCCCTTCACAGGTCATTTCCCGCAAGGACAATCACCTGAAACTTATTTTTGTGGCCCATGTTCCGTCAATGGGTGTTGCCGTTTACGATGTACAGGAGTCCGCCATAGCGTCAAAACTCACCACTCCGGCGCTGTCCATCGAGCCGAATGTGCTTGAAAACGAGTATTATAAAGTCTCAATTAATGATGATGGCGACATCTCCGCCCTCTTCGATAAAAAAGGCAACCGCGAACTCCTTTCAAAACCCGCACGTCTCGAGTTTCAGCACGAGATTCCAACCAAGGAACCTGCCTGGAATATGTTCTGGTACGACCGGAAGAACCCACCTTTTGATGTTATGAACAAGGATGTCACCATAAAGATGGTTGAGAGCGGACCGGTGAGGGTTGCATTCGAAATTACCCGTAAAGGGCAGAATTCAGCGATTAAGCAAATTGTCAGTCTTGCAGCCGGAAAGGGCGGAAAGCGGGTTGAAGTGGCCAATGTGATCGACTGGCAGTCAACCGGCGTAAGCTTGAAAGCCTCCTTTCCTCTGACGGCAGAGAACCAGAATGCCACCTATAACCTGAGCGCCGGAGCGGTTCAACGAAGCACCAACAATGAGAAAAAATTTGAGGTCCCGTCGAAGATGTGGTTTGACCTCACCGATAAGTCGGGCAAATTCGGGGTTTCGGTCTTGGAGGATTGTAAATACGGTTCCGATAAACCCGATCAAAATACACTCAGACTGACCCTGGAATTCACCCCATCCGCCAAACTTTGTCCAACCTGGCTTTACCAGTCTTCGCAGGATTGGGGATTGCAACAGGTAAAATATGGTTTATACGGTCATAGCGGCGACTGGTCACAAAGCGAAACGCCCTGGCAGGCTGAGTTTCTCAATAAACCACTGCTTGCCTTTGAAGCCCCAAAACATGCCGGAAAATCGGGTTGGTCGTTTTCGATGGTTAACCTGAATACCCCTAAAGTTGGTATCATGGCCCTGAAAAAAGCTGAAAACAGCAATTTCACCATTATCCGGGTGAATGAACTCACCGGTAAAGACCAAACCGGCGTCAGTATTAAATTTCCTGCAAAGATTCTGGAGGCTTATGAAGTAAATGGACAGGAACAGAAGATCGGCGAAGCAAACGTTACGGGAAACTCACTGAATTTCGATATCACCCATTATACGCTGCGCAGTTTTGCCTTTAAGCTGGCCCCTCAGACATCGCAGAACCTGAACCAGGCCGCTGTGGATTTAGCCTACGACCAGGATGTGATGAGCTTCGACAATAACCGGACAGACGGGAATATGGTTCCAGTTTACGATCCCACAGATCACGGAATGGTTTGTAATTATCCGGCAGAACTTATCCCTGCAGAACTGGTCAGCGAAGGGGTGAAGTTTAAAATGGGAAGTACCGAAGATCTGAAAAAAAATGTGGTTACCTGCAAGGGTCAGGAGATCAGATTGCCTGCGGGGGAATTTAATAAAGTATATATTTTAGCCTCTGCCACCGAAGATACCTCAGGGATTTTTAAGGTGAACGGAACCCCGGTAAAGGTCTCTGTTGCAAACTGGAAGGGATTTATGGGTCAGCACTACGACCGTCAGTTTGATGTGGATGGCTATACGGTCAGAAACATCAGGGAGCCATTCCTGAAGCACGATAACATCGCCTGGTTTGCATCGCATTATCACTTTGGCTATCCAACAAGGAATGAGCCGTATAGCTATTCCTATATCTTCAAATACGAAATCAGCCTTCCGGCAAATAGCACCTCCATTACCCTTCCGGATAATGCCAAGATCAAGATATTTGCCCTGACTGCAGCCAAAACATCGGCCGATGACATTCAAATCCTTCAGCCGCTGACCGATGACTTCAGCGACAGCAAGCCTTATTCACTGAGAAAGGCAGAGAACTAAGAAGGAACAAGACAATGCATGGATCTTCCTGACAGACATACTGTTTTGTCAGGAAGATTTTTTTGTTTCTCCCCGGCGGTCCCTGTTATTCTGATTTTAAATTCAGTGAAAGCAAGGGCGCCAACCGGTTTAAATTATTCGGGATTTGCAAAAAAAAACCAACACCGTATTTTAAGATATTTACAGAAATACTGCATCAATATTTGTGTAAATACCGGTTTGAATCTGATTAATATTATTAGTTTTGTTTTCCGGAATAATCACCAAGCTGCCCTGAGAAAATGGAATACGAAAAAGCCACCCGAGGAGAACTTCTTAAAATTGTACAAAATTTAAAAATGGAGAATGATTCTTTTAGATTAGCGCTCGACAAGGAGATTTGCAATCTAATAGAAGCGGATAAGGTAACGAAAAAAAAAGAGAACCGATTACGGGAGGTTCTTGAAAACTCACTCGATGCTGGTTATAAACTGAACCTGAAAACACTAAAATATGAATATTTTAGTCCTGCCTTCACCAGATTATCAGGATATATGCCGAACGAATTTTTAAACCTTCCTTATGAAATCAAGGGTGAACGGCTGATCCATCCGGACGATATTTCCAAAGTTGATCAGGTTCTAACTGATATTTTCTCATCTGATTCTGAATTCATTGAATTGGAATACCGGTTTAAATGTAAAGATGGCCAATACCGGTGGTTCCTGGATAAATTCAGGGTGATCCGGGACAAAACAGGTGATCCGGTCGCACTTATTGGGAGTATTAGCGATATTCATACACGTAAACTGGCTGAAAATTCATTGTGGCAATCGGAAGAAAAATACCGGAATCTTGCCGAGAATTTATCTGAGCTGATATTCCAGGCAGACCCGGTTACCACCCGGGCAATTTTTGTGAACGGCGCCATTGAGAAAATTTACGGTTACAGCGTGGAAGAATGGCTGAGCGATCCAACGATATGGGTCAACTCGATTTATCCGGAGGATAAGGAACGGGTGCTGACCGAATATGGCAAGGCACAGGCGAAGCATGAAGATTTAGTGATTTCGTACCGGATTATCCGAAAAGATGAGGCAGTACGGTTAGTCGAAGCGCGCACCTCATGGATAAAGAATGAACAAGGAGATTCAATCGGTATTAATGGGATTATATACGATATTACAGCGGTATAAAGCTCTCTGTTGAAAACCAATTAAAAGTTGCAGCTTAAGGTAACCCCGAAATTTCCGGAGGGTGAAAACCGGTCAAGATTGATCCGGGGTGAAAGATGGATGGTTCCCATTCCGGGAAAGTTCTGCTGCATAGCAGTTTTAATATGACCTTCCCGTTCAAGATATCCGAAGAATGCAATTGCCCCGCCGGCAAAAAGGCCAACTCCCACACCTGCCCAAAGGTCGTTCATCCCCTTTTCGCCAACTAATTGTTCAAAAAACGAGGGATTATCGGATGTCAGCATCGAATATTTGCCCAACACAAACAGGCACCCACCGAAAACGGCAGTGAGTCCGGAGGCTAACACATCGTTTTTAGCGCTCTTAAGGGATTCATCCAGTTGCAAAAGAGTCAGCTGATTAATGTCATCTACCCGATATTTTTTGGAATACCACTGGGCCTGCGAGAAGTCAGAGAGGATCAAAAAGAAGATAACAACCAGTATCTTTTTCATCGTTTTGAAATTAAAGGGTTTGCACATTCAATCGGTCCATCTAAAGTTAAGGAAAATACCATTGTCATGCAAATCAGGGCGCAGGTATCCGAATCCTTCAAAATGCTTTTAGCCTCCGACATCGCTTTCTAAGTATTATCATCAACTACCATTGAAAGATTACGAATCACCATGTAAAGCCTCAATATATAGTTGTCAGACAATTATGCTCCAGTGTCTGCGGCCATTGCGAAGGTCTCAACGCGTAAGGTAACGGTGTCAGCGGGCATTGTAAAGGTCTCAATGCGTAAGGTAACGGTGTCTGCGGCCATTGTAAAGGTTTCTTTGCATCAAGGAACGGTGTCAGCGGGCATTGTAAAGGTCTCAATGCGTAAGGTGACGGTGTCTGCGGCCATTGTAAAGGTTTCTTTGCATCAAGGAACGGTGTTAGCGGCCATTGCGAAGGTCTCAATGCATAAGGTAACGGTGTCAGCGGGCATTGTAAAGGTTTCTTTGCATCAAGGAACTGACCTTTTCTAAATTAGCTTGACAGGATTGATCCTAACTTGTAGAATAGAAAACAAACATAGAATTAATTCCTGATTTGTTTTTTAATGGATTACATATTTCCTGCTTTTTTCTTCATCTTGAAGTTTCTTCCTTGTTTTTTCAGCAGGTTTTTTGTTGTTCCTGATCCTGTTTCAGTATTAATTCTTATTCCTGATTATAGTCAGATTTCTGCTTTTTATTCCTGATTTCTCATACACAATTGTCTTTAAATGGTGGATGCTCACTCCAAGATTTTGATATGCCCTGAAAAATCTGACAAATGAACAACCACAACGATCAAATAGCCAAAAGAGCCATCAGCAACCGAATTTTTACCTACTTTTGAATCGCTTCCCGCCTTTTTAAAAGTCTGGGAATTCATCCACAAAAAAATCAGCTTAATATGGAACGAAGAGATTTTCTGAAGCATTCATCGGCTGTACTGACCGGAACACTGGTCCTTCCAACAATTGTCCCGTCAACTGTATTCGGGGAAAATGCCCCGAGTAATAAGATCAACATCGCCCAGATCGGGTTTGGCCGCATCGCCATGACCCATGACCTGGCCGAAACGCTCCGCTTCGACCAGGCACGCATCATCGCGGTGGCGGATCTTGATTCGAACCGTGTTCAGAAAGGAAAACAGTTTATTGAGAATTTCTATTCCCAAAAAACGGGCAGTAAGGATGCTGTTGCGGTGAAAACCTACGACGACTACCGGGAGATGCTCCTTCGGAAGGATATCGATGCCGTCATGATTTCGACACCGGACCACTGGCATGCCCAACCGGCCATCGAAGCTGCGCTGGCGGGAAAGGATGTCTATCTGCAAAAACCTACTTCACTGACCATTGCTGAAGGGCGTTTATTGGCAAATGTGGTTAAACAAAAGGGAACCATCCTCCAAATGGGAACCCAACAGCGGGCAATGCCTCAATTTAGGATTGCCGCCGAGCTGGTCCGGAACGGAAGGATAGGGAAACTGCATACGGTCAAGATTGGACTGCCGGGTGATCCGTCGGGACCAGAAGCGCCGGAGATGCCAATTCCCAAAAATCTCAATTACGGGATGTGGCTCGGATCGACCCCCGAGGCTTATTATACCGAAATGCGGGTCCATCCGCAGAACAGTCTCACCGACCGTCCGGGTTGGCTCCGCTGTGAGCAATTTGGCGCCGGGATGATCACCGGCTGGGGACAGCACCATTTCGACTCGGCAGCATGGGGTATGGATACCGAATATACAGGTCCTGTTTCAATCAATGCAATGGCACAGTTTCCAAAATCTGGACTCTGGAATGTTCACGGCGATTTTCTGGCCGTTGCCGAATATCTGAACGGGATCACCATGATTACCAGCGGCGGATTTCCAAACGGCATCCGTTACGAGGGGAGCGAAGGGTGGATCTTCGTCACCCGTGGCAATTATTCAGCCACGGCAAGTGACCCGGTCTCAAAAAGCAAAAGCGGTAAGGCACTCGATGCCAGTGATCCCAAGATATTAAGCTCGGAAATCCGGGAAAATGAAATCCATTTGTATCAGATCGACAATCAGCATGGTAACTGGCTCGATTGCATCAAATCACGAAAAACACCGATTTCGCCGGCTGAGATTGGTCACCGGGCCTGCTCAGTCTGCCTGATCACCCATATATCAATGAAACTTGGGCGGAATTTGCAGTGGAATCCTGAAACCGAAACCTTTATCAATGATGAGGAGGCGAATAAGATGCTCTCACGTTCGCAGCGTTTTCCTTATGGAACAAGTTATATTAAAACTGGGATGTAATGAACCACATTAGGCACACATTTGGGTGCAAAATTTAAAAAGCAGACAATAACTTTCACAAAATAAGAAAGTATTAATCACTAACGACCAAACTATGAAAAAGATAACTATTTATAAACTATCACTTTGGATTGGTATTTGTTTTTATATAATTGGATTTTACCTCAAGAGATCGGAAAATATTTTCGGTGATTTTCTACTTGGATCAGGAGCCATTTTTGCAATTACTATTGTTGTGTTAGGACTGAAAGATATTTATGCCAATGAAAGAATTAATTCGAATGAAAGAATTATGTGGCTTGTCGGATTTATATTTATATTACCTATTGTGGGGATTTTATACTTTCCGACTTATAGAAGACGGAATGAATAATAAGGTGTGCGCCCAAAGGCTTTAACAAATGACGGGTTTGGAAAATAATTAGTAGTTTATGTAAAACTTATCACTTTGACCCTATTCTCAAATCGATCACCTAAATAAAACGACTTAGAGCCCAAAAACCTAATGTGCCCTAATGTGCCTATGTGGTTATAAAAAAATAAACAAAATTGTAAAATGATCAAAATCAGATTACTTGCCATCCTGGTTATTCTGTCTGCCGGATATTCTGCGGTTCAGGCAGCAAAGCTGAACGCGGTAAAGGTTGGTGCAAAAATCAATGTCACTGTAGACGGGAAATTTTTTACGAGTTATATTTTCTCTTCCGATGAGAAATATCCGTTCTTTTATCCGGTGAACGGCCCCCTTTCAGGAGGTTCGGTCACTTCGATGCGTAACGGAGAATACCCGCATCACAGCTCGCTGTTTTTCGGCTGTGACCAGGTCAACGGCGGGAATTACTGGCAGGAAGGGCTGGAACGGGGCCGGATTATCTCGGTAAATGCAGAGATCCTTAAGGAGGGTGGCGACACCGTCGTTATTTCGGATGAATGCATCTGGAGTCGTCCCGGGGCTATATCCCCAATAAAGGATTATCGAAAAATAACCATCACCTCCCCGTCGGCGGCCGTCAGGCAGATTGATTTTGAAATCAGTATGGAGATGCTGATGGATGTTCATATTGCGAAGACAAACCATTCATTGTTTAGTGTACGCATCGCTGCCGATCTCTCGGTAAAAAACGGAGGGACGATGGTCAATGCCGAGGGTGCAACGGGGGAGAAGGATACTTTTGGCAAGCCATCGCCATGGATGGATTATTCCGGGAAACGGGGGGAATTTCATGAAGGGTTGGCTGTGATGCAGCATCCGTCGAATCCGGGATACCCTTCGCCGTGGTTCACCCGCGATTACGGGTTTATCTCCCCCACTCCAATGTACTGGCCCGCAAACGGAACGGAAACCTCCTTCAAAAAGGGGGAAACCCTGCGTCTTCGTTATCGTGTTCTGGTTCACGGGGGCACTTCAGAGGAGGCAAAAGTCGCAGAACTATTTGAAAATTATAAAAAACTGAATTGATTTATGAAGGGAGTTTATTTATTAAGCATGTCGTCACTTTTTATTGCTGTTTTGGGCCCATTTGCAGGTATTGCAAGCGCCTCTCAAAAGGAAACACATCAACATGCCTCTTTTACCGGAGCCAAAGGTGAAGTGAAACTGATTACCCTTGATCCGGGCCATTTTCATGCGGCGCTGGTCCAAAAGAATATGTACGATCAGATTAGTCCTGATGTTTATCTCTACGCACCTGAGGGAAATGATCTGAATGAGCACCTTAAACGGATTACGGGATACAATAAGCGGGGTGAAAATCCGACAGCCTGGGATGAAAAGATTTATAAAGGGGATGATTACCTGGAAAGAATGCTTGCCGAAAAGCGGGGTAACGTGGTGGTTGTCTCGGGCAATAACCGGATAAAAAGCGATTATATAAAAAAGTCTGTGGAGGTGGGTCTTAATGTTTTGGCCGATAAACCGATGGTAATCACTGCGGATCAATTTCCCAAGCTGGAGCAGGCTTTCAGAATTGCCAAAAAGCAAGGGGTGCTTCTCTACGATATTATGACAGAGCGCTATTCGGTTACCACGGTGATTCAGCGCGAACTCTCAGTGCACCAGGAGATCTTCGGGACCCTCAAAGCCGGGAACGCAGAAAAGCCTGCTGTCGAGATGGTGAGTGTCCATTATTTCTACAAGAGTGTTTCGGGAAATGTCTTGGTGCGTCCGGCGTGGTTTTTTGATGTGAATCAGCAGGGTGAGGGGATTGTGGATGTAACTACCCATCTGGTCGACCTTGTTCAATGGGAAGGTTTCCCTGATCAGACCCTTCAGAAAAGTGATATTCAGATCATCGGGGCAAAGCGGTGGCCCACCATATTATCCAAAGCCGATTTCACGGAGGTTACGCTAAAGGAGCAGTATCCCGAATACTTAAATGGTGCGGTTAAGGATGGAAAACTGAATGTTTTTGCCAACGGGGAAATCCTGTACAAACTAAAAGGGGCTTATGCGAAAGTTACTGCAATCTGGAATTACAAGGCACCTGAAGGGGGTGGCGATACCCATTATTCGATGATGCGCGGTACGGTTTCAGATCTGGAGATCCACCAGGGTGTTGAAGAAAAGTATGATCCGACGTTATATATCACCGCTGCGAAAGGGGTTGATTTAACCCTGTTTGCCGCCAATCTTGAAAAAGCGGTCAGGGGTTTGCCGCAGCCGGGACTGTCACTTGAAAAGCTGGGAAATTCAAGATGGAAACTGGTCATTCCCGAGGTACTTAAAATCGGTCATGAGGCGCACTTTGCACAGGTAACAGCCAAATACCTCGAATATCTGAAGGGCGGAAAACTTCCGGAATGGGAAGTTCCCAATATGATCACCAAATATTATACCACAACATCGGCGCTTAAACTGGCCAGGGAGGGTAAATAAGTAATTTTTAAATTTTCATTGAATGGCCAATGGATATTAGTAGCTGAATTGCACTGGCCTATTCCATACGGAACCAGTCAGATATACGCTCAGTCTTATCTTCCGGCTCGTTGATATGCCTGAATTCATTGGTTTTGGGGTTATAGATATAATCCTTTCCCCATAACTGGTGGTTTTTCTGAACCTCACTGATCCCCTCAAGGATAAAACGGAGTTCGTCATCGGTCATAGTGGGATGGAGCGAGAGTCTGATCCACCCCGGTTTTTGGGATAGGTCTCCAAAGTTGATCCGCTCGGTAATCCGGTGTGACTGATCATGACTTACGTCGAGCAGAAAATGGCCGTAAGTTCCTGCACAGGCACACCCGCCCCGTAGCTGGATTCCAAATTTATCATTGAGCAGTTTACAGGCGAGATTAAAATGTAGGTGGTCAATATAAAAGGAGATGATACCCAGACGGTGCTTGGTATTGTTTGCCAGGATATGAAGTTCGTCAATCGTTTCCAGACCGTCAAAAGCAATGCCGACCAGCTCTTTCTCCCTTTCGGCGATATTGTCAATACCCATTTGATTTTTAAGCTCAATGCATAAAGCGGTGCGGATCGTCTGGAGAAAGGGTGGAGTTCCCCCATCTTCCCGGGCTTCGATATCGTCGACATATTTAAACTCACCCCAGGGATTGGTCCAGTCAACGGTTCCGCCACCGGGATTGTCGGGAACAGAGCTGTTGTAAATTGCAGAATTAAAGACCAGCACCCCTGAGCTTCCCGGTCCTCCGAGAAATTTATGCGGTGAAAAAAAGATGGCGTCAAGCGCCTGGAGCGGATCGTCAGGGTGCATATCAATTTGCACATACGGAGCGGAGGCTGCAAAATCAATAAAACACAATCCCCCGTTTTCATGCATGATGCGGGCCATCTGGTGGTAAGGAGTGGAGATCCCCGTGACATTGGAGCAGGCCGTGAACGAGCCAATCTTCATCTTGCGATTTCGGTATTTTGCCAGCTCTGCCCGTAGTTGCCCGGGGTCAGCCAGAAGTTCTTTATCCGGAGCAAGCTGCACCACATCGGCGATGGTCTCGAGCCACGAGGTGTGATTGGAGTGGTGTTCCATGTGGGTGATAAAAACCACCGGGCGCTCCTCAACAGGCAGGGAGCTGAGTTTGTCAATTTTATGCATGGCCCTGAATCCCAGAATCCGCTGAAACTTGTTGATCACCGTGGTCATCCCGGAGCCGGCGTTGATGATTACATCGTTGGGGCCTGCATGGACATGTTCCTTGATCTTCCGTTGGGCAAGGTGATAAGCCTTCGTTGTCAAGGTTCCCGTCTCGGAGGTTTCGGTATGGGTGTTTCCCGCGAAGGGTCCGAACCTGTTGGTGATCTTCTCCTCAATGGGGCGGTAGAGCCTGCCACTGGCAATCCAGTCGGCATAAATGATCCTTTTCTCACCGTACGGCGATTGAAAAGTCTGGTCTATCCCTACAATTCCCTCCCTGAATTTTTTAAAATAATCCTCCAATGTCATCATGTACAATCTTAATAAGAATAATCCGGAATAAACATGAGATTTATTCCATCCTTTTCACCCCCTTAACCGCATTGGATTTAAGTTGATGCAGATCGAAAATCACCACATCATTCTTCCCCTTTTTAAGCCATGGCGCCGGACAATACAACTGTTTCTGGGGACCAATATTCCAGTATCTTCCCAGGTTATGACCATTTATCCATACCATCCCCTTCTCCCAAAGGGTCAGATCAAGATAGGTATCGCCAACGGCAGCCAGTTCAAATTCACCTTTAAAGAAATTACCGGGACGGATTGCATCTGCTCCTGAAAATTTCAGATGACTCAAATAGGCTTCATCAAACGGAAGGGTGTACACCTGCCAGTTCATCAGGGTCATGCCGTTGAGTGAAACGCGCTCGGTTATCCCCTTTCGGTCGATCATATATTCCGCGAAATTGATGCGCCCCATCCCTTCCACCAGGATATCGAGCTGAGGATTGGCATTGGTGGACTGCGGCAGTTCAATACTATTTTCCCCTTTTGAACGGTCGAGTTTGCCGATGTATTTGCCATCAATAAAAATGGTCGCATAATCGTGAAGCTGGGTAATCAGGAGTTTCCCCTTTTTGTGACCGGTCAGGGTGGTGCGGTAAAGGATGAAACCAGCTTTCTGGCCGAACATCTCCATAGGCTTGGGTTGCGGGACAAAGTTAGCCGCTGACAGATTATCCCAGAGAGAGGCAGTCATATCAAGCTTTATTTCAGGTATTTCAATAACCGGCATTGAGGCGGGAACAGAGTATCCCTTCTGACCGGTTGGCTGATAGGTCGCCAGTAAATTGCGCAAGGCGAAATATTTGGGTGTAGGCTGTCCCATTTCGTTGACCGGGGCGTCATAATCGTAGCTGGTCACGTCGGGCTGATATTGGGTCGGACTGAATGCATTGGCTCCGGCCCAGTAACCAAAATTGGTTCCGCCATGAATAACATAAAAATTAAAAGATTTTTTGTGATCCATCAGCCATTTCACATCCTTCAACAGTGATGCGACTTCGGGACGCTGCCACTTCTCGCCCCAATGGGTGAGCCAGCCGGGATAAAGCTCGCTGCAAAACGACGGGACGTTTGGATTGGCTTTGGTCGCCTGGGCAAAATCGGACTCACTGGTTCCCGGATCAAGCCCGATAGCAGCATCGGGCAGGGAACCAGCTTCCAGCATAAAAGGGGTTGCACCGTCAGCGGTATAAAAAGGAACTTCGATGCCGCTGTGCTTCCACATCTCCTGAATCCACCGTGTATACCGGCTGTCGTTTCCGTAACTTCCATATTCGTTTTCGACCTGAACCATCAGGATCGGACCCCCTTTGGTTACCTGCAGATCTTTTACCTGAAGCGCCAGCTCAGTGATATACCGGTCAACAGCTTCGATATATCGGGGATCCATGCAACGCACCTTAATATCGGGTATTTTGAGCAGATAGAAGGGAATTCCACCGAAATCCCATTCGGCGCACACATAAGGGCCCGGACGCAGGATAAGCCACATCCCCTCCTCCTGGACGATGTGTATAAACCGGGCAATATTCCTGTTTTCGGTTTGAAAATCGAATTTACCGGGCTCCGACTCGTGATAATTCCAGAAAACATACGCAGCAATGGTATTACAACCCATTGCTTTAGCCATCTGAATCCGGTGACGCCAGTATTCGGCAGGAATACGCGCAGGATGCATTTCACCCGAAATAATCTGAAATGGTTTCTGGTCAAGGAGAAAATCGGTTTTTGATAACGTAAACGAATGAACTTTATTCTGGCCATAGGTGGAAGAGCAGACTATTCCAATCAGAACAAGCAGAGTTGCTAATTTGCGCATGTGATAAAATTTAAGGAGCGAATTTGAGGGTAAAGTTAGGGAAAAGGTGATAAAAATATACTCCCGGCAATTTTATTGAACTTACATTGTCCATTTTTGTTAAATTTGAATCGTTTCGGATTTTCAACCCGGCTAAATACAACCAATTCAACAATAAAGTATTATGAGTAATTTAATTGAAAAAACAAGGTCAGCCTATGACTATCCGTTACTGATTAAACAGCTGTTTCTATCTCCATTGGCCAATAATCCGGACCAGGAGATCATTTACCGCGATCAGCTTACAATTACCTATAAAACCTGGAAGGAACGTGTTCACCGGCTTGCAAATGCTTTAGCCTCAGTTGGGGTGGTGCAGGGAAGCACCGTAGCCGTATTGGATTATGATTCGCATCGTTATCTGGAGGCCTACTATGCAGTTCCAATGATGGGGGCTGTTCTGCACACCATAAATGTCCGCCTTTCGGCTGAGCAAATGCTCTATACCATCGATCATGCTGAAGATGATGTCATTATTTGTCATACCGAATTTCTCCCGCTCCTTGAAGCGATCCGCGGGCGCATCTCTGAAGGGAGGAAATTTATTCTGATCGATGAGGGGGATGAGGTTATGAATCACCATTTTCAGTTTGAAGGGGAATATGAAAAGATGCTTGCTGAAGCACCTGCAGTATTTGATTTTCCCGAGTTTGACGAAAACACAAGGGCTACCACCTTCTACACAACAGGGACAACCGGCCTCCCCAAGGGTGTTTATTTTTCACACAGACAGCTTGTCCTGCATACCCTTTCCACCACTGCAGCCCTTTCATCAAATTCGGTACAGGGTCGCTTGCACCGCGAATCAATCTACATGCCGCTGACCCCGATGTTTCATGTTCATGCCTGGGGTATTCCCTATATCGCAACATTCCTGGGCACCAAACAGGTTTACCCCGGGAAATATATACCGGCCTTTCTGTTAAAACTCCTGGAAACCCATAAAGTAACCTTCAGCCATTGCGTTCCCACAATATTAAACATGCTCCTGAAAGATCCCACATCCCATCAATGTGATCTCTCGCGGTGGACCTGTATTATCGGGGGAGCCGCTCTGCCAAGAAGCATTGCCATTGAGGCTTTAAAAAGAGGCATTGATGTTTTTGGAGGATATGGAATGTCAGAGACTTGTCCTGTATTATCGCTTTCACAATTAACAATAGAGGAACTTGATCTCTCACCAGAAGAGCAGGCTGATATCCGCTGCAGAACCGGAGTTCCGATTGGACTGGCGCAAATGCGGGTCGTTGATCATGAAGGGAAAGATGTAGCCAATGACGATAAGACACCGGGTGAAATTATTGTCCGTTCACCCTATTTAACCCAGGGTTATCTGAAGGATCATGTTCATTCGGAAAAGTTGTGGGAAGGGGGCTGGATGCACACCAATGATGTTGCCTGCGTCAATCAGAAAGGGAGTATCCGGATTACCGATAGGTCAAAGGATATCATCAAAGTTGGGGGAGAGTGGCTGAGTTCGCTCGAGATCGAAGATGTGATTGCCAAGCATGCAAGTGTTTCTGAGGTAGCGGTTATCGGAGCTTCTGATCTAAACTGGGGAGAAATCCCGTTGGCAATTGTTGTTGCCAAACCGGGCGCCATTTTTGACAATCGGGATATCATTCAAATCGTTAAGGCAAGTGTCGATTCAGGGCTGTTGCCGCGTGAGGCCATCACCATGAAAGTTCAGCGAGCCGATTCAATTGATAAAACCAGCGTTGGGAAAATTAATAAAGTTGCGCTTCGCGCCAAATTTCTGTAAAAAATCTGAAAGATGCATCGAATCCTGATCTGGTTTTTAATCCCGCTGCTCATGAGTTTCACCGGGAATAAATCAGTGCATATATCCCAAGACTTTGGGGCTTATTATACCCATATTGTCACATCCGAAGAATTTGAAAAAACATCAAGAACAGGCGATTATGCCGATATCGTTGTTGACTTAGGAAAAGAAAACGGGAAGTTTATATTCTGGCGCGGAAGCAGTTATCTGCCTTACTGGGAAAATATCAAAGGTGAGCAAACCTTTGCCGACGAAATAATTCCCCGCTCCGGGAACGGAACCAAACGGATGCCCGACAAGGTCAATTCATTTTCGGTAGTTAAAATCATCGAAAATACCCCTGAAAAAGTGGTTGTTCATTGGCGGTATCTACCTGTTTTTAGTGGTCAAAACCCGTTGAAGGGTGAGACTTCGACCAATTTTACAGACGAATATTTCACCATTACACCCGACGGGAAAGTGCGAAGGAGCATCAAAGTGGGTAACCCGAGGTATGAGGATTGGGCTGATCCGAAATTTGAATACCTCCAGACTTTTAAATTGTCGGCCAATGGGATTGATCATAAACACCTTACGCTACCTGTCAGATCCGTTAAAGCTGAAAAGAAAACGGGTAGCGCCGTACTTCCGGGGATTAAATTAATCCCTGCAGCCTGGTTTAAATTTGATGAAGGAACGGGAGATTCAACCCTTGAAAACACCCGAAACACGGCGATCCCCATCTTTGGTTCGAAGACCTACTGGAGGCGGGGCATTTCAGGCACCTCACTTCAGTTTGATGATGTCAGTACTTCTCTTACCCTTGCTGCCACGAAGGCTCCAAAGCCACAAAACGGAATCACCCTTGAAGGATGGGTTGCGATCGGGGCTTACCCATGGAGCTGGTGCCCCGTGATTCAGCAAGCCGATGACATTCCTGAACTTCAGAAATTCAGGCAGAATAAAAAGCTTCCTGTAACCCTCATAGATTCCACCCATGAGATCAATCGGGAAAAAGGATATTTCCTGGGAATTGATGGGCACGGACATCCCGGGATGAAAATCGCAGTCGGGGGAAACTGGGAAGAGCTTACTTCGGATATCCACCTTGACAGGAGATTATGGTACCATATCACAGGAACATACAGCAAATCAACCGGGAAGATGACCCTGTATATTAACGGGAAAACAGCCGGGGAAAAAACGGTAGCCAGAGCGGGAGATATTGAACTATCCTCCGGAAATTTACAAATTGGAAGAGGAAAGAAACGACGTCCCGTTGACCCGGTCAGGGCAAGCACTTTCCCGGGGAGTTATTCGCTCGATGGGTTGCTTGATGAGATAAAAATTTATGATTTCGCCTTAACCCCGGAACAAGTTGTGCAATCGTTTGATTGTCACCAAACAACCGATGAAATAAGGGCTTCTGTAGACATACCTGCCCGCCTGTTGCCCTTGGGAAACAAGCTGAAAACATTTGGGGCCACCTATTCGGCACTCACCTATTTCGACACCTGGGATAATTTATTCAGGTTCAGCAAGGGGGCTGATGTGGTGGTGAGTTTCGACAATAACCCGTCCAGATTTGTGTTCTGGCGTGGAGTAAGCTACATCCCGATGATGGTCAACGAAAAAAATGAGTGGTACACCAACGAGTTTAATGAGACTTGGGGTAAATCGGGCGGACAGGGATGCCAGGAACCGATGTCAGACAAGAGTTCGGCTTACAGCCATGTAAGGGTCATTGAGAATACACCTGCCCGGGTGGTGGTGCACTGGCGCTTCCCGCTGCTGGATGTGGAGCATGTCATGGCAAATTACGACGAAAAGAGCGGCTGGAGCGATTGGGCCGATTGGTATTATTACATTTATCCCGATGGGGTTGCAGCTAAAGATATGCAGCTCTGGACCAACGGAACCAGAAACCATGAATGGCAGGAATCGATCGCCATTTTCGGCCCGGATCAACATCCGCACCAGATTATCGAACGGCGCAATACCGTTACCATGCTGGCGGAAGATGGTAATTACAAGTCTTATGACTGGAAGGAAGCCCCTCCTGCAAATATTAAGGAACCGGGAAATTCAAATATTCAGCTGATCAACTATTCGGGTGAATATGATCCGTTTACAATCGGAACAAAATTTGAATCCACCAATGTGTACAATGGTGAGCTTACCCCTTACGCCGTTTTCTGCACCTGGAATCACTGGCCGATCGCCCAAATGCCTTCGGATGGCCGGTATGCCTCCTACCCCGACAGAACCTCGCACAGCTCACTGACACATGTTTTCCTCCCTGTCTTTAAGGAATCGTACGGAGAAAAACCTTTTTATGAAAAGATAATGCTCGAGGGGATGTGGAACAGAGCCTCGACTGAACTAATTCCATTGTCAAAATCGTGGACCCATGCCCCCGCTCTGATTGATCTGCAGGGAGGAACAGGCGGCTATGCCATTGAACAAAGGGCGTATGTGATTAAGGTTTCGGACAGTACTGTTTCATTCAAAATAAATGGTTCTCCTCAAAACCCCATTCATAATCTCTGCTTCGTGCTCAAAGGATGGGGAACAAAAAATGATGCGAAGGTTATCGGCTGCGATAGGGCAAAACAAGGGATCATACGCGATACCGACGGATCGTATACAAAGATAATTTATCTGGAAAAAGAGGGAACTGATCCAGTTGAAATCAAAATTCTACGAATGAAATCAACTTCATTAAAATAATTTCACAATTTATGATACCGAAAAAAATCACAATAGCAGGAGCCAGTAATTGCCCAATAATATTAAACCGACTGGGTTACGGAACGATGCGCCTGACCGGCGAGGGGATTTACGGCGAACCTCCCCGAAGAGCGGAAGCGCTTCAAATATTAAAAAATGCAGTGGTAAATGGGGTGAACTTTATTGATACCGCCGATTATTACGGTGAAGACGTTACCAACCGGTTAATTTTCGAGGCCTTACACCCCTATTCTGAAGAACTGGTGATTTGCACCAAAGTGGGGGGCGCCCGTAAACCGGATAAAAGCTGGATCGGGTTCAACAGTCCGGAAAATTTGCGGACAAGCATCGAGAATAATCTGCGGACTCTCCGCATCGACCAAATGGCACTTGTTCATTTCAGGGTAATGCAGGGATCTGAAGTTTCGTTTGAAGAATCTATGAATACGATGTTTGAGCTTCAACAGGAGGGTAAGATTTTACATGTCGGAGTTAGCAATGTCGATCGTGCCGAGCTGGAGACTGCTATGAAGATGGGGAGGATCGCCACGGTCGAAAATATGTACGGACATGGTCAGCGCACCACTTTCAAATCGCACTACGGTGAAAACAGGGGTGGCGAAGAGGTTCTGGATATCTGCGAACAGCACCAAATTCCGCTGATTCCCTATTTTTCCCTGATCAATTCGGTGGGAAAAAAGGACCACCGGATAAAAACCATTGCTCAAAAATATGGAGCAACGGAAGCCCAGATAAATATTGCCTGGCTTTTGCACCGGTCACCCTGGATTCTGCCAATCCCCGGTACCTCTTCTCTGGCACATTTTGAAGAGAACCTGAAATCTGCGGATATCAATCTTACCAGGGAGGATCTGGATTTTCTGGAATAGCAGAACATGAGCAACATGAATCTTTTCTGAAAATAAATTTCCTTAAAACTGATTCAATATATGGAAATTTTGATTTGCAGTTTTCCTGGTTCTCATCCTTAATTGGAAATGATTTTTAGGCTTACTACAAATATCACTGTGCTCTGCACCTCATAACTATATAAAAGCGGCAGAGCTGTGAAATATTTGTTGGAATAATTTTGCAAAATCGTATTTTTAAGGTGCAAAGTACCGTAATATGGTACCCGATATTTATACTCACATAGGATTAAATGGATTAGTCGATATATCGCATTTGCGATTATTTCATGCGTATATAATTTGTTTTTTAAAGGTCGCATGGAATAGCCATGGAGATATATTCATCCTCGGTTTGTGATTTTTCAACCATGGCCATTTCATTTGCAATACATTGCGTCCAGACCATCTACCTGAAAAGAAAATATTAAATAAAAGTTTAGTATTTTCTTTTCAGTTTTATTAAAATTGGATTTTGGGCCATTCTCCTGCAAAATTCAATGTGCATCCTTAATCATCCGGTGAAATGCCCTGGTTTTCTGAAGAAAATCGGTATCCATCCAGTTGATTACCTTCTCGCGTTCCACGATACGGCTGAACTTTTCATACGTTCCATCCTCGCGCGCCAGAACCGGATTACGGATACATTTCATATACAAAACACCCAGGGAGGCAAGTTCAACCCTGTGGATAATCTCGTCATTATCGGCCATCTTCTCTGCCTGCTCTAACAATTCGAGGGATTTGTTCATGAATTCATTGGTAAACAGGGTGTTCTCGCACGACATATTCGGCGTCAGGTGAACCTCTTTGGTCACCAGCCCCTGAACCAGGTCAAAGTACTGCCTGACATAGGCCCCTGCGTGGCTGTAATAACCGGAGAAGAAATCGTTCAGCAATTCCTGAAAGTTGAGATCCGGATTCCAGAATAGTTTGGCAAAAACGTAGGCCCGAAGCTCCGCGAATTCCCCGCCATCCGACTGAAAATCGCCCTCTTCCATGATCCCAATCGCATTGTTCCGCTGAAAGTCTTTAATATTTGACTGAAGGACATTGAAATTTGGGAATGGCGAGAGGTAATCGGCATAGCTCACCACATAGTCCCAGATATACATATTCGGGGCAATCTTTCCCCAGGCTTCCAGATCGCTGAGAAATGAACTGTTCATGGCGCAGGAATGAAAATCATGCGAAAAGCAACACTCAATGCTGCATAACCGGACCACAACATTTTTGGCTGGCCGGACGGTTTTGGGGGGTGTCCGCGAATAGACATAGGCCAAAGTTCCGATATATTTATCCGGAAACTCTTTTTCAATGGCTGCGGCAACCTGGTTGACGAACCAGATTACGGGTCCCGACTCAGCACCTTCAGCTTTGGACAGGGCCTGACATTTGTCACAGGTACAAAACCCAAGGCAGTCGTTCTGGGAGACATCATAAATCAGGAATTGCGGTTCATGCCGGATAGTCTCCTTGATGTTTTCGATGGTAATGCGAAGCACTTCCGGGTTTGTCAGACAAAGCTGTGCACGGTCGTGAGACCTTTTGCCATCGATGAGACTGTAATATTCGGGATGGGTTGTGAAATATTTTTCCGGGGGGACCAGTCCGTAAAAGGTGTGCACTCCCCAATATCCTTCGACTCCCCCATGCTGAGCCCGGCCACCCATTGCCCCGTTTATCCGGTTATGCGCCGCATAACCCGGGTCAAAAGCATCGAAATAAAAATCGTTCCGGACACGGATACCCGGTTTTTCGGTGTGATAAAGCCTGTCGAAACGATAGGCAGAACGTTGGGGGATATTGGTAACTTTTGAGGTATACCACCGGACCCCAAGCTCCCGTTCCAGGAATGAAAATACGCCGTACATCGTACCCCGCTGACTCCCGCCGCAGATCAGGATATCCTTTCCAATGCTTTGAGAAACAAAAGATTCGTCTGAAACAGCCGGAGCAGTCTTTAATCCTAACGATTCGGCCGCTTCATTGAATCCCAGAATGATTCGTCCCCCTTCATGCTTTTCGGCAGGCGACCTGATGGGGATCAGAACGCCGCTGCTTTTCTGAATAGTGGCTTGCAATTCTTTGGCGGCAAACTGCTCCGATTCCGAGGCGCCGGACCCCAGGACAATTGCGTAGTCGGATGCCCCGTTTTCGAACAGCGAATAGACTTTTCGTTCACCGGCGAAGAGCTTTTGTTCGGTGTGAAGCAGTCTCCCGTTTTTAAGTGTAATGTCTGTTACGGTACTTAATTGGCGATAGTTGGACGATGTCAGTTTTATTCTTTTCAGAAAATCGCCATTCCTTGTTTCATCCAGAATCACCGTTCCCTGATCAGAAATCTTCAGGTGAATCCGGCTGACAACGGTAGTCAGCTGCTCCTCCGGTGTGACTGAGGTGAGCCCGATTGTTCCGTCGTGGAGATAATTCACTACAAGCGGGGACTCTTTTCCGGTCAATTCGGGACCCTCAAGCGGGAGGAAGCGGAGGGCAAGCCGCCACATTCCACCCTTCTCTTCAATTTTAAATAAAATGGTGTTCTTCCCTTTTTGGAGAAGTACCGGAAAAACATCCTGATCGGGATAAATCCCGCGATTAGGGGCATAATCCCAAACGCGGAGTCCGTTTACCCAGAGCCGCCCTCCGTCATTGCTGCCAAATGAAATTCTGCGGAATGCCGCTTCCTCAGAATAGACTTCTGTGTATGCATAGCCAAAAACAGGTTCCCTGGTGGAGATCGCATTGTCGAGGTTCACGATATTTTCGGGTGAAGTATAGAATTTCCAGGTATTCGATCCCCCTTTAAACCGGACAATATCACCTGCCTTGACTTTCAGAGCCTGCTCACCGCCGCTTTTGATCAGATAGTCAGTTTCAAAGCCGGTACAATGGGCAAATACATCATCGTTTTTCACGAGATCAAACGGGCCACAAAGGAGCCATTCGGTGATCCACTCTCCAGTCGCCAGAGGTTTTTGGCTGAAAGCCTGAGCGCTTAATTCACTGGATATAAAGGCAGTTAAGACAAAGCACAGGAGGATAAATCTTTTCATCTTCGACGGATTATTGTTCAGTTCTCTCCGGTACGCTGAAGAGTGTGGTTCGTTTGCAAACATACCTAATTATGGTGCAATTTAATAACCCCTGATGAAGCATGTGCCATCGGGTAAAACCGAGCAAACTACAATTACACCCCTGAAGGGACTGAAAATGAATACTAATTAACTTTAAATTCCGGGTCGATTTTCAGCAAGACATTCATTAATCCTGAATTAAAGCCATCTCAATTGGTCAGAACAACTTTTCCGTTCCTTGGAAATTCAATCGAAAGAATATCATTTTCGGATTTCAGGGTTCCGTTCCAGCTGTATTTAGCATGAGAGGATGCAGCTCCGAATGGATTTTTCAGCTGGCAGACTCCCCCTTTTTCTGAAATAATCTCAACCCTGGTCACCTTTCCGTTCTTTTGCTCAGCCGAAACCAGAAAAGCGCCGGCAGCCCGCAGGGTTGAAAAGGATAAATCTTTCCAGTCAGCGGGAATTGCCGGGAATATATGAATGACTCCAGTATGACTCTGAATAAGCATCTCCTGGACTCCGGCGGCAAATGCAAAGTTCCCCTCGAGTGTAAACGGACGGTATTTCATCTTTGAAAATCCTTTGTCATGCTGTTCACCATTCACGTGAAAGCTGTTGGGAAGACAGAAGTTTTGGGAGAATATTCGCAGCGATTGGGCGGCTTTATCGCCCATAAAGGCACGCGCATAAAGGTTTCCAAGCCAGCTCCAGGAGTATCCGCACCACCAGTCCGGACCTCTTTGCTCCAGGTTAATCAGCGTTGATTTGATGATTTCCCGGTCTTTCTCACCTTTTGACCAGTCAATTACCCCGAGTGGATGCCAACCTACGAGGTGTGAAAAATGGCGATGGGATTCAACATAGGGATGACCCGGTGCAAAAACCATTCCCCCTTGTTCATCCAGTGCAAATGGCGGCCATTGAGACAAAATCGATTTCCATTTTGCGGCTTCTTCCTTTTTCCCCAATTCATCGGCAAGTTCTGCCGCCTTCTCAAAAGTCCAGCGGATAAAGGCGAGATCGAAATTGGTAGTTTGAGGAAACCAGGCATGGATGGAATTATCGTTGATCTCAGGGCTGGAACTGATGGGGAGCTTCCTAACCCCGTTTTCATCTTTAACCGAGATCTCATCCAGGTAAATGGCAACATCGCTGATCCAGGGGTAAGCCTTATCTCTCAGAAATTTCTCATCTTTCGAATAGATCCAGTGCAGGTAAAAATGTTGGGCAAGCCAGCACCCGACGGTCGGACCGAATGAATACTGAATCCATCCCCCCATCGGTTCCCCCTCGAGGGTGGTTACTCCGGGGACATTCATCCCGGAAGTACCGAAGTAGGTTTTTGTATATTTTTTAAACGACTCCCTGTATTTCCAGAGCCAGTTCAGATAACCCTCCTCAAGGTCGAGATGATTTGAGGAATAAGCCGGCCAGTAACTTAGCTGGGTATTTAAGTCGTGATGAAAGTCCCCTTTCCAGGGAGGCAATTTTCCGTTATCTGCAGTCCAGACAGCCTGGAGGGAGATGGGCGGGGCATCGGCCCTGGCAGCCGACCCAAATTTGTATTGTTCAAGGTACCATTGTTTTTCGAGAATTGTGTCAGGGATGGTGATAACTGATTTTGCCCAGTATGTTCTCCACCAGGCACAATGGGTCTCAAGGGCGATATCAAACTTCGTATTCTTCAATTGCTCAGATACAATTTTTGAAGCAGTTTTGGCTTCCCTTTTTTCTGAAAAAGAGGAGGTGATCGTCCACACTCCGGTAAGGGTATTTCCTGAATAATTCCAGGAAACTGCCACTTCATACTCAAATCCATTCCACCCTTTTTGCCTGTAGACCAACTTATTGGGTGTCTTAACCACGGTACCCTGCTCATAACCGAGTCGTTGCAGATCCTGACCGGCAACAGGATCACTTGCATTGCCGGATACTGCCTTTTGGTATTGCGGCGGAATCAGTACAGGAACAAACGTTTTTGAGACTTTTTCAAACCTGAACCACCCGCCTTGTTGGGAAGCATGAACGAAGGTTTGAAGTTTCGTTCCGTTTTTCCAGGTTGTTTCACAAACTGCATTATTCAATATTAGGTGTACGCTGGTAACTTCGCCAAGGTCCCTGGTATCAAATTCAATAGCCGCTCCCGGGATCTTGGATGGAGCCGGCAGCTGGTCATAAGGGGCGTCAAAGAGCTTTTGAACGACCTTGTAATTGTTATCCTTTACCTGTTGCTGTACCCATTTGAAACTGAATTCGGGTTTTGTGAGGTTTTCCATCGGGCGCAAGTCCCATAAATCGGCACGATCCAGGGAAAAGCGAAGATGATCCTCTTTTTGCCACACCAGTGCTCCGAGCATTCCGTTTCCCAAAGGAATCCCTTCATCCCAGGAGTTGGCAAGCCGGGTGAACTGGAGGTCGTGTTTTGAAGTGGGGTTTTCTGCTTTGGCTGATGTAATAATCCCAAAAGCAAGAATCAGAGAAATCACTTGAATTACAGGTCTCATCTTTTATTTTTTTTCACGAAGATACATTAACCATCCCTTTTTGGGTTCAATGGGTATTGAATCATTCGGATTAAAGGTTGCATAATTCTGAAAATCCTTGATTTCAGGCGCTACAAGAACCGCTTTAGCCGGGTCAATTCCCAGTGTTTTCCAGTCAAACCGGAATAAAAACTTCACCGGTTTATCATTCCAGCTCGCTACCGAGATCAGGGAAGCGTCCGCTTTTTGATATACAGTAGCATGAATTCCCGATTCCGCGGTTGTGACCGGGCAATCCTTTTCCCAATATCCTTTCATCGTGGAAGATTCAATGCCAAATTCGTCCCATATTTTCCAGACCGGACGCGGGTCGCATTTCAAACCTTCAGTAGTCCACGGATGGCGGACAGTCATGCCGTAAACCATTCCGCGCCACCGGTTCCCGCCCCCCTGGAGCATGTCACCCATCAATCCGAAAGGTATTCCTGAGACTTCAACCAGCCAGTTTTCAGCGGCCATCTGATCGTACTGGAAACTCTCCCCAAACCATAGTTTATCGATATAGGGGAAATATTCGGCATATTGATTGGCCGGACCGATCGAGAAACCGGTATTGGAATGCAAATCAAGCAGGCAGCCCGGCTTTTCATGATCGAGAACTTTCCGGATCCTTTTTACGGTTCTGCGGTCATAGGAGACATCATCGAGGTAAAGCCCGTCAATATCCACATTCCGGACCAGCCATGCCAACCCTTCGATGTAATAATTGTACCAGCGCGAATCACCCGGGGCGTTCACAATGGAGGCATCGGCACTCTTATCGGGGAAGTACTGGTACCACTGTGGCCGGTAGCCGTCGATGAGGTGTTCGCGCAGCCAGGGGTAGCCGCCACCTTTCCCCTCACCCAGAATTTCGTTTCCGAGGCTTCGGAGAGCCCATATTTCGGTGGTATAATTGGTCAGCTCGCGGATGGTGAAATAGATTTTTACCTTCTTTCCCTTTGCATGAAGCTGTTTTACAAACCATTTCATCGAATCAACCGCAATAAAGGGGTAGTTGATATGAGGATTAAAATTGTTGGCATGGTGAAGGTTGACCACTTTTACCCCGCAGGAGAGGTCATCATCGGCAGGCATCGGATTGCCCCCGTTGTGATAATACCGGTCGGTAAACTGGCTTTGGGTATTGATCTTTTTCACCGGTGTCATTAACAGCGACCACTCGAAATCGAGGTTTTCACCGGCTTTCAGTTCCCGCTTTCCGCTGTAAACGACAGCTTTAGTCTGAGCAGCACTTTTTTCAATCCTGAAACCGCCATTATCGCGATTATACCACGATTCAGGCGGCGCGGGGTGATAGAGATTCAGTAAAGGACCATGGTAGGTTCCCCCCCTGAGTTCGCACCAGATTCCGGCGTGGGTATTCCCAATCCAGAAACTGTCGTGGGGCCCCTTCCATTTTGCCTCAAGAGTTTGCGGAACAGTCGTGCCAGGCAACCCCATACCCATCATATATTCAGCCACTTCGTTTCTGACAGGTATTTCAAGGCGGATATCGTTTATGCTTACATCATTTAAGGCTTCAAGGTGGATTTTATAGTTGATGTATCCATCCGATTCAATGACACCAACTCCCGAAATCCGGAAGTTGGCCGAGGTACTGTTCCAGCCGCCGGACATGGCCCCTGGTTGGTTTTTCAACAATTTGACATCCTGAGGCAGGGTAAATACTTCATTCCCGTTTTTGGTCTCAACCGCAAATAAGAGCGGTTTAGCCAATAATTCTGTTTCGGAAACCCTGATCGAACCCGGCATTCCGCTTTTGTCCATCTTTAGTATTTTGTCGGTGAGCCGGTAAGCCGAATTGCCCAGAAAATCAATCGGTTGGTAGGGTTTTGTCGGCTGGTCATCAATGCCCAGGGTTGAGTTGAGCCACCGTAGCCGCGAGTGCCGCCAGGGTTCGCTGTCGCCACGGTCGGGCAACACTTTTTCGCTGATTTTCAAGGTTACTGCAACCGATTGCGAAATACTGTTTTCCGCAACTATTTTGATTATACCACTGTAATTCCCTGCCGGGATCTCCCGGGGAATGTCAATTCCAATCCAAAGCGGCTGTACGTCACCCTGGTCCATATCGATCTTTTTTTCAAAAGGTTCTCCGTAAGGCCCGATGCCACCGGTATTGAAGCAGGTAAGCGCCGAAACGGGGATTTTGAAAGCGGGTCCGGCAAGTGAGGAAAATTCCACTCTGACGTTCTTCAGCTCCTTTTTCGAAGCAAAAACACCGATTTGAAAAGCGTAATATTCGTTTTTGCAAGCTTCACCATGGAAGATCCCTGAAGGACCTTTTTCTACCCACCTCAGAGGGATCTCATCCTTCATCCGGATCGGAAATGCGCGGTCTTCGGGAAAAACGAGGTAATCGGATTTGAATCTTGCGAGGAATCCCTTTTTTTCGGGAACAATCGGGACTACTTCCATCGGGTAGAAACTGTCGAAAGGAGAGCGCGACTCAATTTCGATCACGTTCAGCTGAGGAAAGCTGGTCACTTTTGACCCTGTGCTTACCAAATTTTTATTCTTCCATTCCAACGATGGGGCATCTTCAGGTTTAAGGTAATCTTTACTGTAATTTCCATAATTCTTCTGAACCTCATACGGCAAATAGTAAAAATAATACGTCCCGGGTTTGATCACCGGACCAAAAAGAATGCGGCACCGTTCATTATTCACCTCCAGACGGTAAATATTTGGAATGGTATCCCCAGTCTCAGCCGACACGATCAGAAACCTCTTTTTGGCTGTTCCCGGACCATGCCTGCGCCAAACGAGGTCCAGACCGACAATATCTGTCGCCTCGGATATTTGCAGCACAGCTCTGTGATTCCCGAACGATTCGGGCCACATTGATTTTGGAACCGAATAGACTGGTTTTATTGGACTATTTCCAAGGCATGCAAAGGTAATAACCATAAAAAGAAGGAAATAAACTGCTCTCATTTAATTCTGTTTTTTGCGGGTTCATGGGTTTTAAATAGCTGAAGATCTGTTTTAAGCTCTTTTGGGGACATCAGACGGGGATAAACGGATAAACTTTCAATCCCTGATATTTTATTCCCGCTGATTTCCACTTTTTTGCAGGCGGTAAGTTTAAAAGCCGCAGGGAGGCCCGCCGCAGGCTGAATTCCGGTGAATATGATCTGATTGTTTGTAAAGCGCAAATTATCCACACTCCTGGCAGTCAGCACAGGTGAATCTTCCACTTTAAAAATGTTGTTTTCTATCCGGATGTTCCGGTGGACCATTTTGCCTGGAACCAATTCATGATTTTCGGGGTTAATGGCAATCGTATAACCTTCGGGTGCCGAATTATATCCGCAACCTTCAAACAGGTTATTACGGATTGTCACATCATGAACCGGGCCTGATTCAAACCATTCTGAAGCATCATTGGCAATGAGGATTGCATGCATTCCCGTGTGATAGAATGTATTGTGCTCTATCAGGATCTTTCTGCGGGTGGTTAAAAGCAATCCACGGGTGTTGGTCCGTTCAAAACGGCTGTTGCGAATAATCACCTCCGGTGTCCAGGTGATGTTCTCAATACAGTCTCCGGTTGAAACATTTTCAGGAATCTTCCCATCGGGTTCAAGTTCCATCTCCCGGTTGTTGACCAGCGTTGCCTTTCTGAGTTTTGCGAAACCCAAAGGCAACAGTGTTTGGGGATTGACAAATTCAATGCTGTCACCGGCAAAGAAGGGAGGAAATCCGTAGGTCTGGTGATGCATAAACCTGACGATCAATTTATTGCCGGCTTCTTTGGTCACTATTTTCAAATGGGTTCCGTGGACATTGACCGGATCATCATGCGATCCCGAGGTCAGACAGCTGTCGATCAGGATGGTACCCCTGCATCCCGAAAAATGGAAACAATCGGCGAATGAGGCGATGATTCTTCCCGAAATTTTCCGTGGTGCTGCATCGACCTTAAGGAATGACAGGTTTTCAGAAAACTGGGAAACGATCCCAAGTCCGTGCATAAAGTACATTTTTACGTCTTCGAGCCGAACATTCCTGCTCAGGTTTATGAACCCGCCGCAATTATCCCGGTAAGGATCGCGGATCGTCAGGATATCTCCGCGATGAAACTCCGATTTTGAAAAATCTCCGGTGAACGTTACGGATTGAGGAGCAGTTTTAACCGCCCGGCTTTCAAGAAAAGGTTTGAACGAGCTGTATTTCATCCGTTCTTTATCCGGTTGAAAAAGGATGGCATGGAAGGAATTACTTTTCCACCCTTCACCATAGAAACTAATTTTCCCATCATTTATCAGGTACTTTGAGTCCGGATGGATTTCTGTTTCTATGGTCTGTCTTGTTGCTGATTTGATAGTGAGCTCTGACATGGTTGGCCGTTCATAATCAAACCGGATCCCCTTAATCCCAATATTTTCGCTGTTCAGAATGGCGAAGGAGATCATCTTGCCATGAAGCATGATCAGGGTATTCTTCCCTTCAATGGTGAGGTTTTTAGTCTCTTCAATTAAAATTCCGATATTCCTGATCTTTGAAAGGGTATCATCTTCGGTATCATTCGAGATAAACAATTCGCGCTTTTCGGAGCCCTCCGGCCATAAATCGATACGACCTTCCGGCAGCTTCAGAATTAAATCCTGCTTCTTCCTACAGGTCTCAATCGCTTTCCTGAGTTTTAAGCTTGAGTTTTCAAATGTATTTGGACTGATCCCGAAATCCGCAACATCTATCGTGTCCGTTGAATTAGTCAGTTTATTAGGTTGATATACAGCGCCTGACCCAAAAACAGGTATAAGAAACAATACCAGGTGTATCAGTTTTTTGAGTTTTCCCATGTAAAATATCATTGCTTAATTCCCCATTGGCTTTTGATCATCGAACCCAAAATTTTTGTTGCTTCCCATTCCGGTGATGCGGACTTCCTTAGTGGTCCTGATCATCGTTTCGGGCATAATCCGCTGTCCGGCAGGATGAATCAGCCCCGGATCATCAGCCCGCGGATTTTTAATGGTTGGCGCTATCGGATAGGCATTCATCAATTCACCCGGATATGGGACCAGAAGCCGGGTCAGATTCGACAAGGGCAAAGTATTTGACAACCATTTTTTCTCATCCTCCCGGTGCAGAATGACCGGCGATCTGTGGTGCTGAATCTTTTGGGTCACCTCGTTGGCCACTGTGGTGATTATAGCAAAGGAATAGATTAATTCACTTGTTTGAGGGTTTTTCCAGCAGTCCCAAATTCCGGCGAAGGCAAAGGGGCGAACCTGGTTCTGCAGGTAGACCACGAATGGTCTGTCCAGTTTTTCCTTTTCAGGCCCTTCAATAAAAGCATCGGCCGGAATCAGACACCTTTGACTTCGGATTGGTTTCCTGAAAGCCGGTTTGGTTATGATCCCTTTTGAACCTGAATAGGCCGGGTTATTGTCGGAGTTGTGATCGCCTTCGGACCGGGCGTTGATGAGCAGAGTAGGCTTACTCATCCAGGATGGAGTCATTCCAAAGCGGAATAACTGGATTTCATGGGGATGGTCATTGGTTATAACCGGGGCAAATTTTCCGGGCGCAATGTTATAAGAGGGTGTAAGCGTGATGGTTTCCGGAACGATCACCCCGAACCGTTTTTCCAGAACCTCGGCCTTCTGAATAAGAATATACCTGCCACACATCTTTGCTTGGTTTTGTTTGCTTAAAGATACAAAAAAGAGAGCCCGATTGAAATGTCTCCAAAATTACGTTGAGAAAATATTCTATTCAAACTTAATTCTTAGCTGTGGATTTTTTTTCCTCCCGGCAAAATATTTTTCAACGATATCATCAATCTCCCTGATGCAACGGGTGCATCCGGTACCGGCCTGGGTAAATCTCTGAATATCCATCGTATTCAGGGCACCCGCACGCAAAACCCTTATGATTTCATCCGCTGTAACGTGATTGCACAAACAGACCAGCCGCTTTGAACTCATCCGCTGAACTATTTAAAGTGACTTATCTTCAAATTTAAGATTGAATACCACCACCTCTGGTGAATTTCCAATTCGCACCGGGGGTCCCCAGGAACCGAAACCCGAGGAGACATAAAAATGGGTATTCCCTTTTTTAAGATAACCCCAGCTCAGTTCAAAGACCGCTTTGGTTATATAGTTCAATGGCCAGAGCTGACCATGGTGCGTATGACCTGAAAGATGGAGGTCAACCCCTTCATCGACAGCTTCTTCCAGATTAAAGGGCTGATGGTTCATCACGATCACAGGGTAGGATTTATCCAATCCAGCCATTAATTCTTTCAATGTCTTCCTTCTGTTTTCCTCCCCCATCTGGCGGTTGTCGCGGTCATCACGCCCGATAACCTGCACACCGTTTGGTAAAATCAACACCTTATCGCGTAATTCCTTAATATTTATACTTTCAAGGTAAGGCAAAGTCTTTTGGATACCCCCAATATATTCGTGATTCCCCGGGATGGCATAGACGCCCATCGCCGATTTGATCTCCTGCAGATGTTTTCCCAGATTCTTACGCAGCACCGAGGCAATATCGCCATCCACCAGATCGCCGCACAGAAGGACCAAATCAGGCTTCTGAGCATTGATGATCCGGACTAATTTAGCTTCGCGGTTTTCCCCGATCAACGCTCCAAGGTGGATATCGGAGGCCATTACGATTTTCATCTCATGACTTCCGTTAATTTTCCTGGGTATAGTCAGCGAAATCTCCCTGATCCGCGTATTCAGTGCATTGATATGCCCCGCCAGCACAAGTGTGGAAACCAGAACCACACTGGCTAAACCAAGTCTGAAACGGAACAGCTGAGTCAGTTCGGGGAGGAAATGGAAAAAATAATTGGCCAGCCTGATGACATCAAATACCAGCAGCGTGAGCGCGAAGTAGAGCATAAATGCAAGCCAGAAAGCACCAACCCGGTATATCCATTCGCTGATTAGCGATGAACGGGTGTGTTCCAGTATCTCACCAACCACAAAACAGGATACAACCGTCCAGAATACAACGATATAGGTTGTCCGCCATGACGATGAAATTGAAAATGCCTGTAAACCCCTGGTATAAATAAAATAATTGAAGGAGATGTAGATAAATAATGCAGTACCAAAAAAGATTAGAAATGATGTAAGACGCATAGCCGGGAATATTTTATTCAAAAATATACTTTATCGAAGACTATAACCCCCTGTACTGGTAAAAGTTTATATCCCTATTTTTAGGAGATTTTATTCACTCCATTTTTTTATCTTTGCAAATTATCAAATTAATCGTTGAATGAGATATACATTAGTCGTAATTTCCCTATTCGCTTTCACTCTATGGTCGTGTAATAACGGAAACCGATGTTACGATTCTGCAGATACCTTCATGGTTACCTCCTTTTCGATCAATGGGTTTAAAACGATTAATGACCTGATCATTAAAGGGGTAAACCGCAATGATATTGGTGATACCCTGGTAAATGACTCGTTGTCTGCCGTGACCAAAAGCTGCAACCTTCCTCTCTCTTTAACCGCCGATTCGACAGGATTTGTAATCAAAACCAACGGGACTACGGACACCCTTTATATCAGGCATACCATGACCCTGGTGTTCGTATCCAGATATTGCGGATTTGCGCCTGACTATGTTCTTAAGGGTTCCCGGCATACATTGGGAATCGATTCCGTGAAAATCTTCCATCCAAAGGTCAATCCATCATCAATACAGTTAGCACCGAATGGTCAGAATATTCGTATCTATTTTAGTCCTGCTCGTCATTAGCAGTTTTCCGGTTTTATCACAAACCAGGGGTGATGGCTGGCGGTACGAAGGTCCGCGGGTCGGAGTTGATTTGTCGCGCTTTCTGCTGAACAGCATGCAGAGCGGGAAAACCAGCGGGTGGGAAATACAGGCAGATATCCCTTACAAGGGGAGCTTGTTCCCCACTTTTGAAACGGGGATGCAAACGATGAATGACAAGCATGATCTGTTTCATTACAAAAACAGTGGGAACTATGCCAGGGTGGGAATTGACATGAATCTTGGAAAATTCGAATCTCTTAAAGATCATGACTTTGTCTTTATCGGAGCCCGGCTGGGTTATTCACTGTTTAATCAGCAAACCGACAGCATTTACAACTCAAACTATTGGGGCACCATAGCGACCTCCTTTCCGCGTCGTGCAATGAGCGCCAGCTGGGCAGAAATGGTATTTGGAATGAAAGGGGAAATTTTCCCAAATTTCTTCTTCGGATGGTCTCTCAGGGCAAAACTTCTTCTTTCCGTCACCAAAGACAACCATATCAAACCATACGTCATCCCTGGTGTTGGCAATACCTCCGGAGGTACCCCATTTGATTTTACAGTTGGCGTTTATTACCGCTTCCCGATTTTCAAATCCAAAAAGATGCCTAAACCCATCAAAATGGGTGGGGCAAAACATCCCGGACTGAATAACGGAACCGATTCGAATAACCAGAACAGCGGGCAGTCAGGGAGAAACGGACAAAATTATTAACAGCCAAATTAAGGACGATAGGATTTGCTCATCGATGTCGGGGTACAAATGATAAAATCGGCCAACCCGATGTTATCCTTTTCCAACTCATCCACTGAATCCTGTTCCGTTGAACTGATCGTAAATACCTTTAACGAAGGATTTGATTTTCTTAGATACCATTCGATACCCTGATGCCGGTCGCTGTGATAGGAACCATTGTAATGTATAACCGTTTTACCCGCAGAAAAATTCTTTAAAATAAAATAGGCCATGGTCGCATCTTTTATCGCCTGCGACTTGGGCAAATTCTGCCCGCCATGCCCTTTGGCCTGTGTAAATATATCTTTGTAACACGTTAGCGTACTGTCATATTGGATGGGTAGCGGGGCAATCCATCTTTTAGCATCCGCATTAATACTGTCCAATTTTATTAACCCTTTGGTATAAACCATATTGGCATAACGCCTGGGAATATTGGCCGCTACAAAGCGAAGTTTATTCTTGCGGGCAAAATCGAGCAATGGCTTATAATCGCTTGGGAAATTGGTCCAGAGTTTCGCCTCGTCTTTCAGCGTTTTTTCCGAAACCGCGCCCGAAAGGTATTCCTCGACTTTTATCTGATCATCCGACTCAAACATCTCAGCGCTAAGGATCAGATTCTCCTTCTTAGCTGAATAAAGATCCTTGGTCAGCTCCTGTTCCAGCCAATGGTCTATCGGATTGTCATGCTGTTCGCCAAACAAAATGATATCTGCCCCCTGTGCAGCTTCAAGAAGGGCGGAATAATGAATCTCCTTTCCTTTGGCATCAAATAATTGAAACGCTTTTTTATCATTTTTAAAAGCAAATAGCGTCACGGAAATCAGGAACAGCATACTAAATTTCTTCATAGGAATTTGTATAAAAGGGAATACCAAAGATAATGAAAATTATTGCTCAAACAGCCAGTTTTTGATATTCAGGGGATGGGATAAAATAAATACACGACTGCCTTATCGATATGGCAGTCGTTTAATGTAAGATTTTAACCCCTTACGGCTCTTTTCTGGACCGGATCTGGATGATCAATCCCTGATCTTATCGAGTAATTCGTTCAATTGCCTCACCTCTTCAGGGGATAAATTTTTCAAAAGCGAATCAACCTTTTTCTCACAATCATCCATCTGAGCCAGTAGGTCCAACCCTTCCCCGGTGATTTCGATCTGCTTTTGCCGCCGGTCTTCGGAATTCTCTTTTCTTTCCAATAGGCCCTTGGTATGTAATTTATCCACAATTCGGCTAACATCAGAACTTTTGTCGAGCATACGTTCCTTTAAAAAACCGATAGTAACAGGCCCTTCTGATCGAAAACCACGTAAAACCCTTAGAATATTATACTGAGGTTCGGCCAGTCCGTGTTTTTTCAATGTTTGCAAAAACGTGTAACCAAGGTACCTGGTGGTATAATTCAGATTGATAACCCCTTTATGGTACTCGTTCCTGAAATGCCCCTTAATTTCATCCTCAATCTTCATTCATTCTTGCAGTTACAAAGCCTCGGATTGCGAAGGTATCCTACCACCCAAACCAGAATCAGCACAACAGATGGAAGAACAATACTCATTCCGCTGGTCATATGTATAATAATAGCACCGCCCATATAGGAACTCAGCAGAAAGGTTCCGTAAATATTTGTCCGGGGGTACAGGAACAATAAAGCCGAGACAATTTCTCCCGTTGCAATGATCAGGCGCCAGCTCCCCAAATGCATCTGCTCCATTTGTTCGGGTTTCATAAACTTGCCTGAAGCGCTGAATAAAAATAAAGCAGCCAGTAAGCCGGCTATCACCCATGCGGTGATCCTTTTTGATTTTGAAATTTCTTTCGTCATGTGAGCTAATTTTTAAATTAAACAATTTGATTATTGTTGCAAATATATGTCATAACATTATGCGTTGCAACATATATATAATAATTTCACTATTTTGGATTTTCCCCCCTTTTGTTTCATAATTTTAAAGAAGTAAAAAATGATTAAACCGAATTGAAATTTCCCTTCCCCAGTTTAAATCTTTATTAATATCTTTGAGTACTAATAACTGATGGGTTTGTGATTTAGTGTTTTACAGGTTTTGCATGTCATATAATCGGAAATCAGCGCCCAGGAATTCTAACAACTTACTGAAGAATGAATAAGTATTTAGCTTTATTTTTCCTTATCTTTCTAAATTTCATATCGTTACCTTCTTTTTCATCCCCATCTGCCCAGAAGGAGATCAGGAATGTAAAAGTGTATTACGAAAAAGGGATGTTTGGCGGCTGGCCGGCAAATTTTGGAATCTGGAATTGGGGGAATGAGATATTGGTGGGTTTTGCCAGGGGGTATTACAAGGATCTTGGCCCCCTAATGCATAATATTGACCGGAATAAACCTGAGCTTCATCTCCTCGCTCGCTCGCTCGATGGGGGAGAAACCTGGAAAATTGAGGATCCCTGCAGTTCGGGAAGGGGAGATCTGTTCGTTCCAAATCATGGCAGCTACCACGGTATTGAGCGCACAGACGTGAAACTTGAGAAGGTTGTCCCGTGTAGAGGAATCAATTTTGAGAATCCTAATCTGGCGTTTACTCTGCGCATGACCAATCCTGATGGCGGTGAATCGCGGTTTTGGTACTCCTATAACAGGGGGCATAGCTGGAAAAAGCCAGGCAAACTTCCCGACTTTAATACTTTCGGGACCGCTGCAAGAACAGATTATATTATTGAGGGTAAAAAAGAATGTACCCTATTTATTACTGTCGCCAAATCAAACCATAAGGAAGGGAGGGTGATGTGCGTCAAAACAACAGACGGGGGAAAGAGCTGGAACTTCGTATCCTGGGTTGGTCCGGAACCAAAGGAAGGGTATGCCATAATGCCGGCTTCAGCCCGATTATCAAAAAATGAGGTGCTGGTTACCATTCGCCGGAATACCCATATATCCGCATTTTTTTCGGCTGACAACTGTAAAACATGGAAGCGGTTGATTAATCCAGTGGAAGATACGGGCGAAGGAAATCCACCCGCAATGATTAAATTGAAAGACGGAAGGATTTGTCTTGCCTATGGAAGCCGCAAAAAACCATTTAGCATTTGTGCAAAATTAAGCAGCGACAAGGGTCAATCCTGGAGCAATGCCTTTACCCTTCGGAGCGACGGATCAGGAAGAGACATGGGTTACCCGAGAATCGTTCAGCGACCTGACGGCAAAATCGTGATCGTTTACTATTTCCAGGATGAAAAAACGGGACCTGAGCGGTATATTGGTTGTACAATCTGGAATCCTCCGCATATTTAGTGCAAAACATCTGTTTAAACAAAATAATTTCACATTTAAGAAACAACATCACAGCAACGATTATGGCAAAGCTTACACAAGAGATGAAGGAGATGATTTTAACACAACAATGTTTCCTTGCAACAGTGAGTACCGAAGGAGTTCCCAACAATGCTCCGAAACGTTCAACCCGGGTATTTGATGATGAGACCCTGATTTTTAATGAAGGCACCGGTGGCTTAACTTTCAGGAACATCCTGGATGGATCGAAGGTCGCCATTGCAGTGGTCAACAGGGAGGTTCTTGACGGTTATCGGTTTCTGGGAACACCCGAGGTTTTAACAAGCGGAGAAATCTACGACAAAGCTGCCGAAGCTGCCACCAAAGCCAATATGCCTAAACCCAAAGCTGCCATTCTTATTCGTATTGATGAAATATTTAGCCTCAAACCCGGGCCAGGAGCTGGAAAAAAGATTGCCTAAACGCAATCATATCGTTTTGAACAGGTTAACTTCCCTTTTAACCCTCCTGTGGATAGCTTGCGGCAGTGCTTTTAGCCAGCCACAAGCCATCCCATACGGGAATAATGACTCTGCCGGCCAATATTTTGATATCCGGGGGATTAAAATGTACTGCGAAGTTTATGGAAACGGTCGGCCCCTGTTGATGATTCATGGCAATGGAGGCTCAATAAGTGCCTTTAAAAACAACATAGATTTCTTCGCCAAAAAGTACCGTGTAATTGTGGCAGACAGCCGCGCACAAGGCAAATCCGTTGATTCACAGGATTCCCTGAGCTTTGAGATGATGGCTGACGATGAAGCAGCCCTTCTGAATGCTATGCATATTGACTCTGCCTATGTTCTTGGGTGGAGCGATGGGGGAATTAACGCCCTTTTGCTGGCCATGCGGCATCCGGAGAAAGTGATCAGACTCGCCTCAACAGGGGCAAATCTGTGGCCCGATTCAACAGCGATCCTGCCATCGCTTTGGAGGAGTGATCAAAAGCATTTTGTTACCACAGACCCTCACCGGTTAAAAACGTTGAAGGAGAAAAACGACTGGAAATTATTTCTGCTCGACTGGAACCAACCCAATATCTCCCTGAATGCCTTACATTCAATTCGTTGTCCATCACTGATTATCGGCGGAGACCACGATCTGATCCGGGTGGAACATACCGCTGCGATTTTTGAAAATATCCCCAATGCCTATTTGTGGATTTTGCCCGATTCAAGTCATGGAACCCTTATTGACCACACCGAAGAATTTAACAGGAAAGCGGATGATTTCTTCTGCGCTCCGTTTCACAAGTGGTAATCGAAAATTGGTTTCTTCATTAAAGCCTGGCATCGTATTCCTGGGTTTATACCCTTAATTGACAAGACCTTATTATTAGCGCATTAATTGTTTTAGAGATGAAAGAGGTTATCAAAAAACTGAGATTCAAACCGGAAAGCGTTGTAATTAATGCCCCTGAAGATTTGATCGGGGAGTTTGTGAATTTTGGATGTTCTGCCTCATTTGTGGAGGGGGTAAAAAGCAGCAACACCCTAGTTTTTGTACAAAATTTGGCTGAATTTGAAGATTTTTTAAAATTCCGTCTAAATGAAACTGAGTCTGACAGTAATTTGTGGTTTGCATATCCCAAGCAAAGCTCAGGAATTAAGACCAACATCAACAGGGATATTTTGCGGCTGAATGGTGAAACCTTTGGAATTGCAACAGTTGCAGCTATTTCGGTAAATGATACCTGGAGTGCACTGCGTTTCAGGCCTGCCGATAAGGTGGGAAAGCAAACTAAAAAAATCTGAGTTTACTTTTCTTTATCCTTTTGACCGATGATTCCGGCTTCCATGCCCGGGCGCAATACAACAGGATGATGCTTTTTCTGCATCCGCATATTGATCATCTCGACCAGCAGGGAGAAGAAAACCGCAAAGTAGACGTATCCTTTCGGCACCTCAATATGGAACCCTTCCAAAACCAGCATAAATCCAATCAGGATTAAAAAGGAGAGCGCCAGAATCTCTATGGTGGGGTGTTTGGCTATGAACTTGCTGATCTTATCGGCAAAGAAAATCATAATAAACAAGGAGATAATCACGGCGACTATCATGATCGGAAGTTGTTGCGTTAATCCGACAGCGGTCAGGATCGAATCGAACGAAAAAACAATATCGAGCAGGATGATCTGAATAACCACCTTTGAAAAGTCTGATTTACCGCCAGAGGTCCCCGTTTCATGAAGATTTTCCATCTTCGCATGGATTTCGGATGTACTTTTAGCCAATAGAAACAGCCCTCCACCCATCAGAATTAATTCCCGGATGCTGAATCCCATACCAAAAACAGAAAATAGCGGTTCAATCATGCTTTTGGTCATCCATGAGATAATCGTCAATAGGATTATCCGGAAAACCAGTGCAATACTCAGCCCTAATCGTCTGGCGTATTGCTGATTATTCTCAGGAAGCCGGTTGGTAACTATGGATATGAATATGACATTGTCCACCCCCAGAACAATCTCCAGGAAGGTGAGCATCAGCAGGGCAATCCAGGCTTCAATGGTCAGGAAAATCTCCATAGTGTGATCAAAATAATTTTATAATCCTCTTAAATACTGGTAATCCTCCAAATATTAATCCGGATTTCCGGGATTATTCACCGCAAATATAACCGAATATCTCCTAAGTCAGGGTGATAAGTTTTTAATTGGATGTTTTATCAGCTTGAGGTATACTGAACCTGTTTTTTTGACGACTTAATTTTACTGCCTGATTTTCAACTGCAGGAAGGGGTGAATAACAACGGATGATCTCATTTCCGCTTCTGATCTTCCAGCCGAAACTCCTTTTTCTCCTTCTGATTCTCCATCATCTCCTCTTTGTCATCCATCAGTGGACCATTTTTCACTGCATTCCAGTCAAATTTTTCATCAAGCGGAGTCAGCGCTTTTTTAGGATTAAAAATCCGGGGATCCACGGATACGGCATTGTAAGGGGTGAAATCGGGATTTGCAGTGAAGAAATCGGCAAAATCGTTGGCTGCGGCATCATATTGATTCAGATATGGGACTCCAAGCACATTCCAGAAGGTCTTAAAAATACTTCCAAAACTGTAGTGGGGTGAAGAAACGTAACTCCTTTTAACATAAGGAGATATAACCATCAGTACACTCCGGTGTGCATCAATATGATCCACCCCGTTTTGCGCGTCATCTTCAGTAATAACAATAGCCATATTCTTCCAGAACGGGGTATACGAAAGGTATTCCACAATCCGTCCCACAGCCAGATCATTATCGGCCATATAGCTCTCCCGGAACGGGAACCCTGCCTCCGGACGCTCATCCGCACCATGATCATTGGGTATGATCACCGTAATGAGTGACGGCATATTCATGCCCGTTTTAATCCATTTTTCATCAAATTCCCTGATAAACTGATGAATGCGGAACTGGTCGGGAATTGCCATGTTAAAGGTTGGATATGTTTTGGAGGTTCTTGAGAACATCGGCAGCGGTACAGGATAATTAACGTAGTGCCTGATCCCTGTATATTTGAATGACGGGTCATAAAATGAAGGGTCAAACATCACTCCAAATCCAAAGTTAAAAAACTCAATTCTGTTCCGCTCCAGATGCTCCCACATCGATCCTGCCTCATTGTAATCCTCCGGATAAATGGCCCCTGCTGAACCGTTCATGGCCAGGCTCCCCGGAGCTTTTGAACTGGCTTTGTAATAACGGTTGCCGCCATAACTTGCTGCCGTTGTAGTTTCCACCCATTCATTGGGATAGGTATCGGCAAGCCACCGGTGCCCGTCAGCGGAAACATCAGAATCGACATAGAAATTATCGGAAACGGCAAACTGTTTTGCCAGGTTAAGGTGATTAGGCATGACTGTGGCATTTGGCACACGCAGATTATTTTTCCTGTTTGAAAAGGTGACATCACAGCCATACCGTGCGAGCAAAGGATCACCATTCCCTTTTTCAAGCTGTCCGAATATTTCATCGTAGGTACGGTTTTCCTTGGAGATAAAAACCAGGTATTTGATCGGGGTCTCTTTCTCTCCTCCAAAGATTGGAATAGGATTATCCCCTCTGCGTTTTTTGACAACGCTGTAATCTTCAATACGGTAATTGTTGTCGATTACTTTTTGGGTAAGCGAAATCAATTGCTGGTCATCCGGTATGGGAATCACCGAAATTGTTCCCTTCATCAGATTCCCGATATAACTGCCTTCTTTCCCCTCCACAAAATCCTTCCCTCCGTTTGGTCCGCTCCCAAATCCTTTGGCATTGCTTACTATCAGTGATTTACCATCCGGAGTGACTTCGAGTTTGGCCGGAAACCATCCTGCAGGGATGTGTCCGACAACCTTTAATGAAGGAATATCAATAATTCCGATCGCATTTACACCCGATTCGGCCACATACAGCCTTTTCTGATCGGGAGAAACTGCAAGTCCGAAAGGAATCACCCCCCTGAACTGTTTTACGGCTGGATTTAGCCTGAGAGGGATTTCAGCAGCAATTGTGTCATGAATCATGTCTATGACCGAAATATTATCATTTGTCCCGTTACTGACAAAAATATACCGATCGGTAACAGCTAATGAATTAGGGCTTGAGCCTCCTACGGCGGGAATTCCCTCTATTTTTTGACCGACAAGAGTTCCTGTTTTTATTCTAACCTGAATTACAGGCTTTACCGGATTTGTAATTGAAAATGACCAGACTGAAAATGATTCGGGGACATTCGGGTCTCCCAGACCAGGGATGTTGAGCGAATCGATGACCGTCCCATTCTTCATCTCCGGGGTGCCGAAGCCGAAAGGTGGGAATTCGAGTGCCCCCTTATAATCACTCCGGGCTTCGAGATTTCCGATCTTACTGTATTCGAACATCCCCACATTGGTCACATAAACCTTCGCTTCGTCGGGCGAAAGGATGACTCCAAAAGGATACCTGCCAGTACTGACACTTCCCACGACTTTTTTTGACCGCGTGTCGATGACCAGCAACCGGAATAACATCTGATCAACGGCATATAAATATCGGCCATCCTTATTAAGTTTTAGATCACCGATATATCCGTCGGGAGTTTTTAGACCGGTTTCAGAGCGCGAACAATCGATCGAATCAAGTTTAGCTCCCGATTCTATGGAAAATAAATAGATCTTGTTTTCCTGTCCACCTGAGACATAGACTAGCTTGTTGTCCGGTGAAATGGCTACTCCCATGAAAACAGAGGCCAGGATTCCACTGTCTGTCGAGGCTCCGGGAGGAACCTGCAGAACTACGGGATGGGAAGTGTTCAGGTTTTTAACGATCGAAATTGAAAGAGGGGAAGTACCCGAATTGGCTGTGACCGCCACGGTTCCGTCCTTGCTCAGGGTCAACCCGTAAGGATGGGGGGCAACCCCAATCGATTTCCCGTAAGGGGTTATAAAACGGCCATTCGGAATAACGGTTTTTCCTGTTTTGTGAATGCGTGTGACTAAGTTTCCTGAAGGTGAAGAAACCACACTTAATCGCGGAGAAATTTGCTGAGCCACTAAGTAATTGAATGTCAGAAACAAAAACAAAGTAATAGTAAAATTCAATTTCATGAGAACTGGCGTTGAAATTAGATCCGGTTTTTCCGGAAGTGTCTAAAATTTATCCTTGAATTTCTCTTCAAAATCATCCCGGAGAAAAAAACGGGTTCCATTTTCACTGAATTCCATCCCCACAATGCCAATTACAATCAAATTGACAAGTATCTTTTCCCCTTTCCAACGGGCTAGCTTAGCCTTTCGAAGAAATTGATTCATAGATAGATGCTGTTCCGATTCCAGCAATAAAAGGAGTCTTTTTTCTTCGTCCGTGAAACGAATGAATACTCCCCGGGGATTTTTCTGCTGCTCCCAGACCTTTAGCAAAATTCCGGGTGCGAGGATATTCTGGTCATCTTTACGGATATAGACCAGCCACTTACCCTCTTCATTCTGGGCAAAATGGGGAATTTCAGTACTTTTGGGGATCACGATTTCGAGGACTGTCTTTCCTTCGATGAGCCACTGATGGGTCTGAAAATTAATGGGTGGTTTGCTGTACAATTTTGCGGCAGCCTCGGCCATATAATACTCTTCGTCGGATTTCACCCCTGCCACTGATCCGTTATCCCTGATTCCAAGCAATAAACGGCCGCCGTCAGCATTGGAGAATGCGACCATCGAACGCGCAATCTTACGCGAATCATTGATACAATATTTAAAATCCTGCCGCTGATGTTCACCCTCGGCAATCATTTTGATCAGTTTCAGGCTCATTTCTTCAATAACTTATGATACTTCCAATTTGTTTAAGCAACCGGCAACTGGGGGCTGGCAGGTTTTAGCTGAATAAAATATAAATTGCACCTGATTTATCCTGCCAGGTAATGGTCAATAAATAATTTTCAAAATTATTACGAATTGATTAGCTGAGATATATGAAGATACAATTTCGACATTAAATCATTTCACCTGCTTATATACATCCAATGTTGTTTGCTGATCAGCCCGATTGCCCGCCCAATATCAGCGTGTTTTAATAACTATGAAATAATAATCCGGAGCAAAAATCCACGTTAAAAGTGAGCCGGTTGCCAGTCGCCATCAGCTAATAAATCACCTTCATTACACACTTTGCGCAGTCGAAATCAAGTTTTAGCTCGTTTTTCCCGTCATTCAGAAGAAAAGGTTCATTAAAGTTCTGAGATTTGGAGCCGCCAAATTTCAGACAAAATCCGAGTTGAAATTTCAGACAATGTTTGGTGGTCATCACCGTTTTACCACGGTAATCCGAAAGTTTCTCAAATGCCATTTCCGGATTCTCAACCCCATGACGCCGGAAAAACTGCAGGGCAAGCCTGTTGCTGATGTTCCCTTCATATCCGATATGGGTTGAGGGATATGGAAAATTGTTTGGCTCGTTAATTACCTCACTGGGCGTTTTTACCATTCTGGCTTCGGTAATTTTGTCAAGGAGCTCGCGCCGCAAGCCGTTTAATACTGAAGACTGGAAAAAATATTTCTCAGCTCCGTTAGTCTCTATGGCTGTAACCACATAAATCGATTCCCCTGTTTTTGAGAGCTGATGATGGATGGTCTCTTTCGATTTTACCGGATCACGGGCCGGATCCTTCGAAAGTTCGCTGATCAGTTGCACTTCAACCCCGCTTTCGTCCTGAGCTTTGAGTTCAAAACCGTTAACAGTTTCAGAAAGTTCAACAGTGACCCTGATTTTTCGGACGGTAAGCTCTGCCTTAAGCTGTTGTTGAAAAAGGTGGTCATGGTTTCTGTAAACCCGGGCACCGGGATATATCCCATTCATCCGGTCGGGGAATATTCTTGTCCCCTCAGCTGTATTTACTTTAATTCCGATACTCTCACCCGATGGGGAGATAAAAACAAGTCCATCGTTATTGGCTATTTTAATTACCGTATTAAGTTCGAAATAGTTTGCGGTCACTTTGTTTACGACACCCAAATCTTCCCCCAAAAATTTTGGCGATTCAAATGAAGTGATCTCTTTTGACCGGCCATGGAGAAAATAGTCGGTTGCACCACGGTTGAATGATTTAACGGGGTTAGCCACAAAACCGAGAGTTACCTTACCCGCTGAGGCCGCCTGAAATTCTGGTTTTTCCTCCAGAAAGGCGTCTATCTTCTGCCGGTAAAAGGCGGTTATGTTTTTTACATAATCGATATCTTTCAGCCTCCCTTCAATTTTCAGGGATTGCACTCCTGCTTCTGCCAGTTCCTTTATGGAATGGGAATGATTCAGATCTTTGAGCGACAATAAATGCTGATCAGCTGAAATAATCTGTTTGTCGGCATCATAGAGTGTATACCGTTTGCGGCAGGGTTGGGCACAGGCTCCGCGGTTGGCACTCCTTCCTCCGATTGCATGACTCAGGTAACACCTTCCGCTAAAACTGACACAGAGCGCTCCATGGATAAACGCTTCGAGTTCGATGGAGGTCTGGCTCCGGATTTCCCGGATCTGTTCCAAACTTAACTCGCGAGCCAGAACCGCCCTTTTGAAATGGACGGCTTCCAAAAAACGGAGTTGTTCAGGAAGGTAATTGTGGAGCTGAGTACTTGCATGAAGTGGCAGAGGCGGCAGATCCATCTCGAGAATTCCGAGGTCCTGAATAATCAGTGCATCCACTCCAACCTCCCGGAGATTTCTGATTTGCCTGCTGGCCTCTTCCAATTCACTGTCGTACAAGATTGTATTAAGGGCAATATAGACCTTTACCCCATAGATCCGGGCCTCTGAAACCAGCTGTTCAATATCACGGATGGAATTGCCGGCATCCTCGCGTGCCCCAAACTTTGGACCGCCGATATACACCGCATCTGCCCCTTGCGCAATTGCAGCACGACCACAACTAAGATTCTTAGCGGGAGCCAGCAGCTCAATGGTTTTTGGCGAGGTCATTCATGTAAGATGATCCGTTAATTTTCGCTCTGCTATTGGTATTTTTCATTTTGCCCTTTGCATTTCATTCAGTTACTTCTTCCCCAAGCGCTTCCCAATATTCCAGCGCACGGCGGGTATGAGGAATGACAATTGTTCCGCCAACCAGATTGGCTACCGAGAAAATCTCGAAAAGTTCTTCCGTATTCACACCAAGTTCATGACATTTTTCGAGATGATATTTCACGCAGTCATCGCAGCGCAGCACCATCGAACTCACCAGCCCTAACATCTCCTTTGTTTTGGTGGTTAGGGCGCCGTCCAGGTAGGTATTGGTGTCAATATTATAAATCCGCTTCATCACCTTATTGTCTGCAGCGAGTATTTTACTGTTCATCTTCTCCCTGTAGGAGCGAAAATCGTTTACTAAATCACTCATCGAAATTAATTTTAACAATTATATCAAGGATTCTATTTCGGTACCTGTTTCGGCAAAGTTATCACCATTTAACCATTCCATGGAGGAAAAAGAGAATTAAAATGAATTTGCTTATATTTGCAATTCAAAAATAAAGGAAAATGAGAACAACGATAATCCTGCTTTTGGTTCTGGCATCATTCTCAGGCTTCTCAGCAAAACCGTCAGCAAAAGCACAGTTTGTTCAGCTGAGTGTAGCGGATACCTTAATGATCTGGGAAAAATTAAACATCCAATGTGATCCCAAAATCAACGACCTTCTCAGGCAGCAAACTGACCAAAACAAGAAGAGTGGCACCATGAGTGGATTCAGGCTGCAAATCTATTTCGGATCGGGCGAAAATGCACATAATCAGGCGATGAAAATAAAAACCGAATTTCTATCTTCCTATCCCGATGTTAAAACATACCTTCTTTTTAAATCACCGGATTTCATCGTCAGAGTAGGAAATTTCAGAACAAAGAGTGAAGCGCTGAAAATGCAGAAGTCGCTGCTTTATAAATTTCCCAATGCTTTTATTGTGGCCGATGAGATTACTTTTCCGGAACTGTTAACCATTACATCAATCAATTAATCGGGATTACCCAGGATGAGCGAACAAATTAAACATGAGTGCGGAATTGCCCTGATAAGATTACTTAAACCACTGGAATTCTATCGATTAAAATATGGAACCTGGCAATATGGGGTGAATAAGCTCTACCTTTTAATGGAAAAGCAGCACAACCGGGGTCAGGACGGAGCGGGTACCGTTGGGGTAAAAATCAATGTACCACCGGGACAGGAATATATCTTTCGTCACCGTTCGATTGACCCAAATCCGATTAAAGATGTATTCGGAAAAATTTATAAAGAGTTCAATAACGCAGCCACTCAATTCCCCCTAAGCTATCACGATCCGGTTTGGGCCAAAAAAAACCTCCCGTTTGCAGGTGAAGTATATATGGGCCATCTGAGATATGGAACCTTTGGCCGGAACAGCGTTGAGTATACCCATCCGGTTATGCGACTCAATAACTGGCGATCCAGAAGTCTGGTCCTGGCCGGAAATTTCAACCTGACCAATGTCGACGAGCTCTTCGATCTACTTGTCGGATTAGGTCAGCATCCCAAAGGTTTTACAGACACGGTAACTATTCTTGAGAAGATCGGCCATTTTATTGATGAGGAAAATGAGCTGCTCTTCAGACAATACAAAAATGAAGGGTACACCAACAAACAGATCACCGGATTTATCGAGGAAAAACTGGATATCCGGAAGATTCTGGAACGCTCAAGCCGCGACTGGGATGGGGGTTACACTATTGGCGGAATACTCGGCCATGGCGACGCATTTGTAGTTCGCGATCCCTGGGGCATCCGGCCGGCATTCTATTACGCCGACGACGAAATTGTGGTAGTTGCATCGGAAAGACCTGTTATTCAAACAGTTATGAATGTAAACTGGAATCAGGTAACCGAGATCGAACCCGGGAATGCACTGATTATCAAATCGGATGGTAAAGTTACCAGCGAAGCGGTAAGAATACCACAGGAAAGGAAGTCATGCTCCTTTGAGCGGATCTATTTTTCAAGGGGCTCTGACCGCGATATCTATCTTGAACGTAAAAAACTCGGATTTTTACTCGCACCTGTCATTCTCGACAAAGTCAACAACGACCTAAAAAATACCGTCTTTTCCTATATTCCAAATACAGCAGAGACCGCCTTTCTGGGGTTGATGGAAGGGATACGGACTCAGCTGATCAACTGGAAGAAACAAAAGATTCGTGCCCTTGGAAGCTCGATAACCGATGCCGATATTGAAGAGATCATCTCCATCCAGCCTCGCATGGAAAAGATCGCCATAAAAGACGTTAAAATGCGCACTTTTATTGCCGATGACTCGAGCCGCGATGACCTTGTCGGACACGTTTATGATGTAACCTACGGTATTGTTGAAAATCACAAGGATACCCTGGTCGTACTGGACGACTCCATTGTCCGGGGTACCACACTAAAGCAGAGCATCTTAAAGATTCTCGACCGGCTTAAACCAAAAAAAATCATTATAATATCATCGGCCCCCCAGATTCGCTACCCCGATTGCTATGGAATTGATATGGCTATTATTGCCAAATTTGTGGCCTTCGAAGCGGCAATTGAGCTGCTCAAGGAAACCGGTCAATCTAAAGTTATTGACGCTGTCTACCGGAAATGTAAACAACAACAACATTTGCCCAAGGAGGAGATGGTGAATTTTGTAACTGAGATCTACAAACCATTTAGCGACGAGCAGGTCTCCAGAAAAATTGCGGAGTTACTTAAACCGGCAGACTGTAAAGCTGAGGTTGAGATCGTTTACCAGACCGTTGAGAATCTTCATATTGCATGCCCTAATGATTTAGGTGACTGGTATTTCACCGGTAATTATCCAACCCCCGGAGGGAATAAAGTGGTAAATACAGCCTTTATAAACTTCATTGAAGGAATTAAGGGGCGGGCGTATTAGAAATGCAAAATATAAAATGCAAAGTGCAAAGTGCAAAACTCAAGGCAGCTTTGCATTTTGCACTTTATATTTTTCACTTTGAATCTCTTATCTTCCCCTCTTTCTCCCTTTGTTTTTGGTTTCACGGAGCTGAGTGCTTTTCTGGTTAAAGCTGAACGAACTCTTCGAATGCACCGCTTTTTTCTCATGGAAGGCCCCTTTGAATTCGGGATCAGCCAGCCTTTTCTGACGATCTATCTCCCGGTCAATCACCTGTTTCTCCGGCTTACTTAACGGGACAATATCAATTGTTTCAGGCAATTGGAGCTCTTCGATCTTCATACGGATGAGTTGCTCAATATTTTCGAGGTGATAATCCTCTTCCGGACCGATAAATGAGATTGCAACCCCTTCTGTGTTAGCCCGCGCAGTCCTTCCAATCCGGTGAATATAATCCTCATACCTTGGCGGCAGATCAAAATTAATCACGTGAGAGATCATGCTCACATCAATCCCCCGGGCAGAAACATCGGTCGATACCAAAACCCTGATGTTTCCCGATTTAAAGGCCTCGATCGCATTGATCCTGGAACTCTGCGCTTTATTGGAGTGCAGAATGCGGACTTCCCCCTCCGTTTTTTTCTTGATAACCTTATACACATCCTCTGCATTCTCCCTGGTCCGGCAAAAGATGATCACCCGTTTAAATTCTTCCTCGTCGTTTAACAGGTGATTAACAAAATTCAGCTTGGTCTTGAAATTAGGGACCCTGTAGAAATACTGTTTTACTTTATCGACCGGAGTTGCTGAAGGAGCCACCTCTACCCTTTCGGGGAAAGTAAGGAATTCGTGACTCATATTTTCAATACTTTCGGAGAAGGTGGCCGAAAAAAGAAGGTTTTGCCGACGGGGAGGGATAACCTCAAAGAGCTTATTCAGCTGCGGCATAAAACCCATATCAAGCATCCGGTCAGCTTCATCGATAACCAGTGTTTTAATACTTTTCATACCAAAAGCACCAGCACGGTATAACTCCCATAAACGTCCCGGCGTGGAGACAACTATATCAACTCCGGGTTCAAGCAGCGCCGCATGTTTGGTCCAACCGATTCCGCCATAAACAGCAGCATGCCTGATATTGGTGTATTGCGCCAGTTCTGCAATGTCCTCCCCTACCTGAATAGAGAGTTCACGTGTGGGAACCAGCACGATGGCCCGGGGATCTTTCCCTTCAGCCTTTGCAAGTTTCATTAATAACGGGATGATGTAAGCAGCCGTTTTACCGGTTCCTGTCTGGGCGATACCCAATATATCCTTACCCGATTTTATAACAGGTATGGCCTGCTCCTGAATTGGAGTCGGGGTTGTAAATCCAATCTCATCCAGTGCCCGCAAAATTGATTTACCAATCCCAAATCCTTCAAATGTTGACATTCTCAATACTTTAAATATGGCGCAAAGGTAACTTAACTTTGCCATATTCAATCTGTGGAATTTAATCAACTGATTTGGCGCTATTTATTTTGCAGGCTGTCAGGCTGTAGGCTGTTGGGCTAACAGGCTATTGGGCTTTACCCGCAACCTAAAATCCTAATAGTCTAATCGCCTAACCGCCTTTTCAAAGCGCCCTGAAAACCTTCCCCGGAAGTCCCTTCACAATTCCGGCAAACTCGAGATTGAGCAGGGTAGGCGACACTTTATTCATCGGCAGGGATGTTTTAATGCAAATCAGGTCGATGGCCGTTTCCCCTTCGCTGCGCAGCAGATCGACAATCAGCTTTTCATCAGGGTTAAAGTCGTAAAAAAGACATGGCTGAACCGCATCAGGGTGACTCTGAACTGCACTCCAGTTCATGGCATATTCCAGGTCGGAAACTGTTTCAATTAACCCCGCCCGGTTTGATTTAATCAGAAAGTGGCACCCTTCGGAATATAGATCACCCACTCTGCCGGGAAAGGCAAAGACATCGCGGTTATAGGAATTTGCGATATCTGCAGTAACCAACGCCCCACCCTTTCTGGCCGATTGAACCACAATGGTCGCGTCAGACATACCGGCTATTATACGGTTCCGCCTTAAAAAATTGGTCCTCTCAATTGAAGAATGACTCAGAAAATCCGATACCAGCCCACCGTTACCTTCGGCCATTTCCCGTGCAATTGCGGTATGGACAGCCGGATAAATCGTTTCGAGACCATGTCCGAGTACGGCAACGGTAGGCAACCCGGTTCGCAGCGCAGACTTATGCGACTGGATATCTATCCCGTAAGCCAATCCGCTTACAATCAAAATACGATATCCCCGTTCGGCAAGCGTATCTACGAACTGTTCAACGATCCTTCTCCCATATTCGGTAGCGTGCCTTGTTCCAACAATGCTGACCGACTTTGGACAATTCAGCTGCGGATTTCCCCTGACATAAAGGATTATTGGCGCATCGGGACAACCCAGCAATCGCTGCGGGTAATCACTATCCAGGTAGAAAAGCGCCTTCACCCCATTTCCCACGACAAAATCCACCTCCCGGCCGGCACGCAACATCACTTCTGACCCGACAATATTTTTTGCAAGGATACTTCCGATGCCGGGTATCTGGCGCAATGCCTTCTCCTTTTCCCTGAATACCTGTTCTGCCGAACCCGTGTAAGCAATTAATGCCTTTGCAGTGATACTGCCGATTCCGGGAATCAGCGATAAGGCAATCTTATAGATCAGGTCATCTGCCATCGCACAAATCTGTTAGAAATCAGCCACCCGAACTAATGATCTAAACTCCTGTAACCACTTCCCCGGTAGCCGAAATTTCTGCGAAGAATGATCCGTTGTTGAGAATTTGGGTTCGAAGTCATATCGCGGACATAATCCTGACGGTTCCAAGGTTGGGCCGAATAATTGGTTCGGTATTGATTTTCAGCATTGGGTGTGAAAAAACCCGAGGGCTCAGATTTCCGGACAGTTATTATTGAATCCTGAAACGAGGTGGAATCCAGTTCCTTTACCGCTTCCATGGCCTCGTGATATTCCGGCATTTCAACAAATCCGTAGCCCTTTGACCGGCCGGTAGTACGATCCATAATGACTTTAACTGTCGTGACAAATCCATAATGGGCAAAAAGCTTTTGCAAATCCTGTGAGGTGGTCGTGGGGCTGAGTTTTGCTACAAAAAGGTTCATATTGACGTCATATTTACGGTTGTATGATTTCGCTAAGATCCTGTGATTAAGGTTAACAAGGATCATTTCCCGTAAAGTTAACAAAAATAAATGAGAAATATGCGGGCAATATGTCACCTGTTTTTGGTGGATTAAACCATTTCCCGCTATCGAGTTTTCATTACCTTTGTGGAGATGATTGACCAGGGAACCATACAACAAATACTCGACGCTGCAGAAATTGCGGATGTGGTTGGCGATTTCGTCACCCTGAAACGGCGTGGAACCAGTATGATCGGACTATGTCCTTTTCATAATGAGAAAACTCCCTCGTTTAATGTTTCCCAGGCCAAAGGGATCTATAAATGTTTTGGATGCGGCAAGGGGGGCTCGTCGGTGAATTTTATCATGGAGCACGAACACCTCTCCTATACAGATGCCTTAAGATGGCTGGCAAATAAATACAACATCCAGATCAGGGAAAAAGAGGAGAATCCCGAGGATATCCGGGAACGCAATGATCGGGAAAGTCAGTTGATCGTTTCAGAGTTCGCCCAGAAATTCTTTGGCGATCAGCTATGGGAAACAAACTCAGGGAGGCTGATCGGCCTCTCTTATCTCCGGCAACGGGGAATGCGGGATGACATTATCAAAAAATTCGGAATCGGATATTGCCCCGAAGGAAAAGATACCATGACAACTGCTGCCCTGAAGGAGGGTTTCAAAATGGAGTATCTCGAAAAGACCGGATTGACCATCAAACGCGAAGACTGGGTTCGCGACCGCTTTGCGGGACGTATGATGTTTCCTATTCATGGAATTTCAGGGCGGGTTATCGGATTCGGCGGAAGGACCCTGTTACAGGATAAGACCATTGCAAAATACCTCAACTCACCCGAATCGGATATTTACCACAAAAGCAGGGTCCTATATGGGATCTTTCAGGCAAAAAGAAGTATTATCAAGGAGGACAAGTGTTATCTCGTTGAAGGATATACCGATGTAACATCGCTTCACCAATCTGGTATCGAGAATGTTGTGGCCTCATCGGGAACCTCACTTACGATTGACCAAATCCGGCTTATCCGGAGGTTTACCAACAATGTCACAATTATTTACGATGGCGACCAGGCTGGGATAAAGGCCTCCATGCGCGGAATCGATATGGTGCTTGAGGAGGGGATTAATGTCAAAGTTCTTCCGCTACCCGAAGGGGAAGACCCCGATTCCTTTTCGCGTTCGATGAGCGCCACAGCATTGGGTGAATATATCCGCGCCAATGAGACCGATTTCATTAAATTCAAAACGAAATTATTACTCGCAGGGGTTGAAAATGATCCTATCAGCAGGGCCAAATTAATTACCGATATCGTCAGCTCGATTGCGGTCATCCCTGCGGAGATTGTTCGGTCGGAATACCTCAAAGAGTGCAGCAGGCTCCTCGATGTTCGCGAAACAGTCCTGTACAACGAAATACGAAAGCTAAAGGTAAAATCGGAAGATGAACTGATTAAGCATCAGGAGCGGGAACTCATCCGTGAAGCCAATGTGAAAGTTCCCCACCTGGCTGTTCCGGCCCCCGAAATCAACCCTTGTGAAAATGAGGAACGGGAACTGCTGAAACTGCTGATTAAATACGGATCACATCAGATTTTCGAGGTTGACAATCCGGACAGCGACCAGCCCGATCCGGTTTTTGTCGCGGGCTTCATCCTTTCGGAATTGGAAGCGGACCAGATGGAATCTGTAAATCCCGCCATCAAGGCAGTTTTTGATGAATACCGCCTTTATGAAGAGGATACCAAATTTGATGCAATCAAACATTTTGTAAATCATCCCGATCTGATGGTCAGCCAGCTGGTTTCTGACATCTTATCTGAAAAAAATAAACTTAGTGATTTCTGGCGAAAAAGGGGAAGCTTTATCGAAGAGGAACACGAAATCCTTCATCAACTGGTACCTAAGGTATTGCAGGAGTACAAGCTGCGATACATCACCTTTCTCATTTCCCAGGCTGAACAAGGGATACGAAAAGCTTACGAGAATCATGACGATGAGGCCATCGAGGATTTTCAAAAACGGTATCAGAAACTGAAAGCCGTTGAAGGACTTCTCTGTGGCCATCTCGGAAGAAGGACCATAACCTCATAATTTCCAATGCAAAATACCGGAGACGAAAGAATTAATTATCATATAAATTAAATATCCATCGACTATAAAATATTTATCCTGAATTAATCACGAACATCACCCATAAATAATAGCTATGATATTTGTAACCGGCGGGACCGGAATGGTAGGGGCCCACTTAATTTATGACCTTGTGCTGAAAGGGGAAAAAGTTCGTGCGCTGAAACGCCCGGGTAGCAGCCTGCACCGGATCGAAAAAATTTTCTCATTCTACAACACCAATCCTCAGCCACTACTGAAAAATATTGAGTGGGTAGAAGGGGATTTACTCGACAAGGAGGGGCTTCGGGGATTAATCACCGGTGTGGATCAGATTTATCATGCAGCAGCGATAATCTCTTTTGATTCGCGCGAAAGAGATGTTATCATTCATACCAATTGTGAAGGAACGTCAAATCTGGCAGATCTGGCATTGTCGGAGGGAGTTCATCGGTTTTGCCATGTGAGCTCAATAGCTGCAATCGGCTCACCACCTGAAGGGATTGAAGCGAGCGAAGATCATCCCTGGCGTAATTCAAGAGACCATTCCGCCTACACTGAGAGCAAATACCTTTCTGAAATGGAAGTTTGGCGGGCCATGTTACAGGGCCTGGATGCCGTAATCGTGAATCCATCCGTTATTATTGGCCCCGGAGACTGGAAAACGGGAAGTTCGATGGTATTTTCCAAAATCTGGCATGGATTGAAATTTTATACCACAGGGGGAACAGGAGTTGTTGATGTACGTGATGTCACTAAGGCAATGCAGCTCCTGATGGCCCATGAAACATGGGAAACCGTTAAAAATCAGCGCTATATTCTTAGTGCCGAAAATGTAACTTTCTTTGAATTTTTCAATCAGATCGCCGATAATCTCCGTGTGAACCGTCCGAAAATCTTAGCCGGTAAACCCTTGCTGAAAATTGCCTGGCGGTTACTGGCATTAATAAGGGTTCTGACCGGCATAAAACCAACCCTTACCCGGGAAACAGCCAGGAGCGCATCTAAGCTAAGCTCATATGACGGATCAAAAATATGCCGGATCATTGGATTCAAATACACTCCTGCAGAGGTTTCATTCCGTGAAATCTCCCTGATTTTTCTAAAGGACCACGGTCGTCTGTAATCTTTATCTTTTAAAAACCACCCTTTCCATTTTCAAAAAAGAATATGATTAAAAAACCTGTTAAAACCGGTCTGGACCCGATACTCCTTTTTTTAGTAATTCTCCTGCTCGCATTTGGCGGATCCTCGTGCGGGAATCAGTCCGGAGAGAAGGGATGGAGCCCGGGTTCAGGATTTCTGAATAAATCAACCGAAGATGATTCCGATAATGTTATAAAACAAGAGGTAAACGCCTTGTTAATTTCACCTGCATCTCCCCGTCCGGGAGAGCACTTCCGTATAATGGCAACAGGCGGGAAAAATATTCTGAAAGCTCAGATAGCGGTCAGCGGTGTTTCAGGCATAATTGAATCGTCCAAAACCAGAAGCGGCAATGGATTACCTTACTGGAAAATCGACGAATTTGTTGCAGGATCAGAAGGCAGGTATGAGGTCTCACTGCTGATTGGTAACAAGAAGGTTAAAAATTTCACCTTTTCGGTAGCCTCAAAGCCATCAAAGCTGTCATCCAAAGCGATCTGGCAAAGCGACCATTCATGGGGTCCCGAAACAGAAGCCCTCTATTCCGCCTGGATAAATGCACTTTTTTATGATGCTGATGAAAGCGCCTCATGGACATCGCTCCATGCAGTAATGCAAAACAAGGACCGAAACTTCCTTTACAATCATCTGTTACTCGATGAAGATGATCCTGCCGCGAAGATCCGGATAATCATGCAACCCGATTGTGCTGACAACCCGTTTTGCCTTCGTGCTTATTTTGCATGGAAACTCGCTCTTCCGTTTGGCTATCATGAATGTGACCGCGGGACCATCGGCCGCGCTCCCAAAACCGGGCGATGGATAACCAATGAAGCTCCCTGTTCAAAAACCAGTCCGGTTTTGGCTTTCAATTCATTCCTGAGAAGGGTCATGGATGGGGTCCACTCGGGAACCGCACGAACAGCCCTTCGGGACGAAAACTCCGATTATTATCCCGTACCGTTAACACAAAGTGCGCTGCGTCCGGGAATCGTCTTTGCCGATCCATATGGTCACACATTAACACTTGTCAGGTGGATCCCGCAATCAGAGAATAAACCCGGCACACTCCTTTCCGTTGATGCGCAGCCGGATGGTACGGTGGGAATTAAACGATTCTGGAAAGGAAACTTTCTGTTTACCACCACAGGAGTAATTGGCGAACCCGGTTTTAAAGCTTTTCGTCCGATCATCCGTAAGGAGGGACAATCCATTCCGATGCAAAACAGCGAACTTTCCGCAGATTCCGCATTTACAGGCTTCTCCTTGGAGCAGAAGGGGCTGACCGGCGATTCGTTTTACCATAAAATGGAGCGGAATATCAACCCGAAGCCACTTGATCCGGAAACGGCTTTGCTCGATCTGATCCAGGCGCTCTACGAGCAACTTATGGTAAGAATAACCTCGGTAAATGTGGGTGAAAATTATATGAAATCACATCCTGGGGCAATTGTTCCAATGCCATCCAGCGCTGCAGGGGTTTTCCAGACCGGAGGGCAATGGGAAGACTACTCCACTCCAAACCGCGACCTAAGACTCCTTATTGCCATGGACGCTGTTCTCGATTTTCCGGATAAGGTCGTCAGATCGCCCCAAGATTTCAGAATATCGATGCTTCAATCACCCGAAAAAGTCAGGAGTAATCTGAAAACCCTGTTATCCCTTAAATTAACAGAGTTATCGGTCACCTATATCCGCACCAATGGTTCAGAACAAAAGCTGACTATTGCCGATATTATCCAAAGAAGGGAAGCGTTTGAAATGGGTTATAACCCGAATGACGGAATTGAGATCCGATGGGGAGCACCGGAAAACAGCGAGGAACGATTAACATGTCACCGACATGTTCCGCCCGGCCAATTGCAGACAATGAAATCGGTTCGCACCTGGTTCAGCAAGAGGCTGCACCCACCTACCTGAAAGCAGCTAAGATGATTTTTCAGGAGAGATCCGGGGGTGGCTATTTACTTTAAATATAAAACAGGATGGTCTCAGCCTCCAGTTCATGTTCTATATTTTCATCCATTTCATGGGTTGCCACGTCTTTTAAATGATTTGGTATTCTTTCGCCCGGAACTTCCCATTTCTCCTCCATGAACTGATAGTAACGCTCAATCTTATTCGGATTATATAATAAAAACACTAAATAATAATCAAACCACCATTCCAGTTTCTCAATCAGATTTTTCATAAAATCACGATTGTTAGTTACATTTGGCTTCGCTTGCAATACTTAGGTACAAATATCGGATTAAAATGCAATTAAAACGTAAAATAATATACAAACTATGTAACGTTTTTATAAAATCGTTACATACACCTAATTATGAAATTTAAATTAACACTGATTTTGAGGTCATTAAGTTATTTTATGATTTTTGTCAACTAATGAATAGTATTACGAAATGTAAAATATATTTACATGCCGTCAGAATACCTGACACACTTTAAAGCCGGAGAAAGACTGAAAACTGTTCTGTCGATCTAAATCCTCCCGGTAAAGCCTAAAAATGAGCTGAAAAAAGTGGTAAATGAAAAATTTTTATCCTCACTTTGACCGAATGAACAGTTAACCGTGAAAAGGGAACAGGCCGGAGCCAGGGTGGTCATTTACCTGCCTGGGTAGCAAAGGCGCCCGGGGAGATTCCCTCCACCTTCTTAAAGGCGTTGAAAAAAGTATTTCTGTTGGTGAAACCCGAAAGTATGCCAATTGCCTCGAGGGTTATCTCTTCAGATTTACCTGCCAGAATCAGATTTTTAGCATGGTTCACACGGCATTCATTGCGATAATCATTAAATGACTGCTTTTTAATCTCCCTGAAAAAAAAAGCGAGATGGTGAGCTGGAATATCTATGGCAACAGCAAGCTGAGCCAGATTACAATCAGAATGGAGATAAAGATTCTCCTCCTGCATGCAGGTGGTCATCTTCTGAACAATGGATAGCATGTAACTGAGTTCAAAATCTGGGATAGTCTTTTTTGTCCCCCTCAAAATCATCGCTTCATCACCCACAGACTCCGGAGGTGCAGGCGGCACGGGGGCCGAACCAGGCCATCCGAGTAAAATCGCCGGAAAGAATAACGGAGGAAGGATGATCCCTGCCAAACCAATAAATGAGACCATCCGCGAAAAATCAGCGGTATAAACAAGGCCCGAAAAACCTGGCTTCAAGATGCTTAATGCGGCTAATAAATGACTGATTAAAACGATAAGTTGAGATCCAAAGAAAACGACGAGCCAGTTATCAAGGTTGTGATGCCGGGGAAAAACAGATGATTTTCGCTCCTTATACTTATAACCGGCAAACATTCCAACAGACCAACACAGGTATATCAGCAATAAAAAAGGGCGGCTAAGGTAAATTGCACTCGTTGAAAACAGGTCGGATAAGATAGTTTCATGGTAAGTTTCCGAAAAACCGGAAACGGAAACAATCGATCCTGCTGTCTCGGGTTTATGGGCATAGCTAGTCAATAGACAGGGTATTAAGGCTGTCAGGTAAATGACCAACGGCAGGAAATGCCAAAAATCTCTCTTTGTTAGTCGAATATCATCCCTTAAAATACTCCGGGTATACCAGTAACTCACCGGGCCTAACAGATAGCCAGGAAAAGTTATACCGGCATAAATTATCGCCGACCATAGTATTGATTTTGAGTATATTGCACCTGTCTGGCCTGCACAATACCAGCTTATCAGGAACCCAAAAATAGCCAGATAGATACCCGCGACTTTTCTGGATATACCGAAATACAATAATACGACAGAGAGGAAGATCCCTGAAATGGAAAAATAGAACAGCATTTTCTCGAACTGTGAAAATTAATTATTCAATCATACGATGAATTGGACAGTACTAACTCAAGTAATTGATTTTTAATACAGGAGCGGTTTTAAATTATCCTTATAATCGAAATTGGATTTGCAATTCTATCACTATTTTTTGTAATAAAAAATAAATCTTTACGTGATCCTGTGATTTAATTTAGATTCTTTATAAATATCAACGGTTAGATCATTACTGGAAATTTGTATTTTTACAATAGCTAAGCTGCAAATTTGTTAAATAACTAATTATGAATTTCTGAAACCTGCCAATTACACCCGATTCCCGGATTCCGGAATCAAATATCAGGCAAATAAACTCCCTCAATTCCTATCCAAATATTCAAATTAAAATGAAAGTTATATCGTTATTTCTTGCCTTGTCAGTTTCATTGGTATTATCAGCACAATCCGTTACTATTTTGCCCGAATTGAATTTGCAGCCACAAGCCATCAACACCGACTGGCTGATTCGTCAGCCTGAGGCCAGGGCAAAAATTTATAAAATGGGGGACCATAAGCTTGTTCTCACCAACGGCCTTGTTGCCAGGCAGTTTTCCCTGACTCCAAATTGCGCAACTGTCGGTCTGGAATTGCTTGCCAGTCATGAATCTTTTATAAGATCGGTCAGGCCTGAGGCCGAAATAGAGATCAACGGCATAAAATTTTGTATCGGAGGGCTTACCGGGCAGCCAATCCACAACTATTTTTTACCCGAATGGCTGGCAAAAATGGGGGCCGACCCGGCTTCCTTTAAACTGGTTGACTATACCACAGGAGATTGCAAAGCCCGGTTCCCTTTGAAAAAGCGGAAGGAGTGGATGCCCCGTGACCTTCCATGGCCGCTCCCCGGGAAGGAGCTCATCTTCAGGTACCGGCTTGATAGCCTTGCACTAAAAACACTTAAAGCAAAACTGAAGAGTGAAATCAGCGCTTCAGGAGATACAAAATCCGCGGCAGATGGCTCGTTTGAATACCTTAAGTCAATTGTAGCAGAGGTCCATTATGAACTCTACGACGGAATGCCCGTATTCTCAAAATGGATCAGAGTGGTCAATAAATCGCCTCAGGAGATAAAAATCAATACCTTCAAGAGTGAAATCTTGGCAGTCACCGAGCCTGAAAGCGCAGTCGATTCGAAGAAGAACTGGATTCTTCCGAACATCACGGTGGAGTCGGATTACAACTTCGGAGGAATGTCAAACGAAACTCTTTTCCATGCAAGCATTGGCTGGAAGGTCGACACGCTTTATAAGACTCAGGTCAGCTATGAGCGCACCACCCCCTGTTTGCTTGAAGCCTCCCCAAAATACGGCCCCGACCAATCAATTAAAGCCGGTCAGACATTCGAATCATTCCGGATTTGGGAATTGTTTCACGACAGCTGGGACCGGGAGCGGAAAAGTCTGGAACATCGGCGCATGTTAAGAGCTCTGGCACCTTGGGCAACCGAAAACCCGATTCTCATGCACGTTAGCGGCTCGCAGGATGTTCCGGTTAAAAAAGCAATTGATCAATGTGCAGAGGTGGGTTTCGAAATGGTGATCATGACTTTTGGGAGCGGATATAATGTTGAGAATGAAACTCCCGCGAATCTCGATCGGATGAAAAAACTGGCAGACTATGCACATTCAAAGGGGATTGCATTGGGAGGCTACTCGTTGCTGGCAAGCCGCAAGGTGGGTGACGGAAATGATGTTGTTATGCCCAAGGGGATGAGCCCTGCATTCGGCAATTCTCCTTGTCTGGAGAGTAAATGGGGAATCAACTATTTCAGGCAGCTCTATAATTTTTATGAAAAGACAGGGCTCGATATCCTTGAACACGACGGCTCCTATCCGGGCGACATCTGCATCTCTAAAGACCATCCCGGCCACACGGGACTGGAAGATTCACAGTGGAATCAATACAAAAGGATAACCGGTTTTTACAAATGGTGCCGGGCAAAGGGGATTTATCTCAATGTCCCTGACTACTATTTCCTGAGCGGAAGCAACAAAACGGCGATGGGTTACCGCGAAACAAACTGGTCGCTTCCCCGCGCCCAGCAGGAGATAATTGAGCGGCAGAATATTTATGACGGAACCTGGGAGAAAACACCATCCATGGGCTGGATGTTCGTTCCGCTTGTGGAATACCAGGGTGGCGGAGAAGCTGCCACCATTGAACCGTTAAAAGACCATTTGCCACATTATGGTCAGAGGCTGGCCAATCTTTTTGGCGCCGGGGTTCAGGCCTGCTACCGCGGACCCCAGCTGTACGACGGACCCGAAACTGAAGCGCTGGTTAAAAAATGGGTTGCATTCTATAAAAAGCACCGCACTGTTCTCGATGGGGATATCATTCATATCCGCAGAGCTGACGGAAGGGATTCCGATGCGATTCTGCACGTCGATCCGACCGGCAGGGAGAAGGGGCTGCTGATGGTTTACAATCCTTTGAATGAGTCAATCATCCGACAGATAAATATCCCCGTCTATTATACCGGACTGAAGAGTCATGTCATGGTGCAGGAACAGGAGGATAGTTCAAAAGCGTTTGTTCTTCCTGTTGTTTCTGATGGTCTGGAAAATAAAATCGCTTTAAAGATCAAGATCGCTCCGAAAAGTTATAATTATTATATTTTAAAATGAATCGCCTGATAATCATCCTCGCTTGCTTGCTTTTGCAACTCCTTTCCAATCCTGTGTCTGCCCATAATCTGGTTTTGCATGGTGAACCGATTGCCAAAACCATCATGCGGGTGTCCGTTGATCATCATGACATCGGCCTCAACAACACAATAAGTTGGTCTGTTGCCGATTCCCCGGACGGGAAATGGGTGCTCTTACCCGGAATAGATACCAGGGAAATTGTATTGCTTGCAAGTTATGCCGGTAAATACATCAAATGTGAAATCACCCTCAACGGAAAAAAGATGAAGGATCGGACAATAAGTGTGATCACCAAAACCCCTGTCCGGTATGATGGCAATCCCAATACCGACTGGTTCAAAAAAGCGGGCGTAGGGGTAATGCTTCACTTCCTGAAAGCCGTTTTCGTTCCCGAGGGTGGCTCAAAAGAGTACAATGAGGTGGTAGATCATTTTAATGTGGAACGGTTTGCCGAAAATTGCAAACAAGCCGGTGCAAATTATGTGATGTTTGCCCTGGGTCAGAATGATGGATACTTTTGTTCGCCAAATCGGGCCTATGACTCAATTGCCGGTGTCGCTCCCGGTGAACTTTGCAGCAAGCGGGATTTACCGGCCGACCTTTTTAAGGCATTGAATAAACGGGGGATTAAAATGGTGTTCTATCTGCCGGGAAATCCCCCGATTCATAATAAATTAGTGGATCAAAAATTTAAATACACCTTCGGAAAAGATTCTCCGACATCCCAATTCACACAATCCTGCTGGGAGTCGGTGATCAGGGAATGGAGCCTGCGCTACGGGAAGAACCTCTCCGGCTGGTGGTTTGACGGAATGTACCGGGGAGGCATTATTGAGACCCGCGCGGATATGAGCCTCAAACATAATATCAGCACCCATACCTTAGCAGCCAAAGCAGGAAATTACAATAGTATAGTTACTTACAACTACGGAGTAAATACCATCCAATCCAACTCTCCTTACGATGATTTCAGTGCGGGCGAAGAGGGCAAAATCGTCCAGGTTCCGCAAAGCCGCTGGGTGGTTAACGGCGTTCAATGGTTCCTGTTTACCTATCTTGGGGAATCCTGGAGTAAACCCGGAATACGGTTTAAGACTGCCGACTTGGTTCAGTGGGCTCAAAAAGTTTTTGCAAATGATGGGGTAATTTGTTTGGATATCCATGCCGATAAAACCGGAGCCATAGATCCGGACCACATCAAGCAGGTTCAGGCAGTCAGAAAAGTGTTGGATCTGAACTTAAAAAGCGATCAATGAATTTGATATTTGTTACTTTGCGATCCTCACGCGCTTTGCGGGACACCTCATTTTATCGCGCCAAGACACAGGAAACGCACAGGAGAACATGAATGACATTATTCAACTGACAATTTTATATATTCAAACAACCAAATCACAACTATTTAAAATGAAAATTTCCACCATTCTTTCTGCACTTATAATAATTATCCTATTGGCCGGCTGTGGTATAGCGGCAAAAAAAGAGCAAAAGGCATCCCCGTTTAAAAAGGGATCCTTCGGTTACGACCTTCAGTTCCTGAGATCAAAAGACAGTGTAATTATACTGAAGAACGGGGATGCCCAGGTAATCGTTTCCCCCAAATATCAGGGAAAAGTATTTACAAGTACCGCCAGGGGATTAACCGGGAGCAGTTCCGGCTGGATTAATTATAAAGCTATGAACACTGATTCTGTGGCTCACCACATCAATGCATACGGAGGAGAAGACAGGATGTGGCTCGGACCCGAAGGGGGTCAGTTTTCCATCTTCTTCAAGCCGGGCGACAAGATGGTCTTTGACAACTGGCAGACCCCTTCAGGTCTGGATAGCGAACCCTGGAATCTGGTTTCGCACGATTTATCAACGGTTTTAATGACCAAGGATCTTCAGCTGCAAAATTTTTCAGGGACCAAATTTAATGTCTCGCTGAGGCGTCAGGTGAAATTATTGTCGGCTACCGAACTTACCGGCTGCCTGGGAATCTCTCCCGATTCCACCGTGAAATGGGTTGGTTTCGAATCGGCCAATACCCTGACCAATTCAGGAACTGAAAAATGGACACGCGAAAAAGGGACGATCAATATATGGATGCTCGCCATGCTCACCCCTTCAGAAACAGGAGTGGTGGCAATTCCCTATATTCAGGGTGACGAAAAGAAGCTGGGTAAGGTGGCCACCACAAATTATTTCGGTGAAATTCCGGCTGACCGGATTAAAATTAGCGATGGAACCCTCTATTTTAAAGTTGACGGGAAACATCGCAGTAAGCTTGGACTCGCAGACAAGCGGGCAAAAACCTACGCCGGAAGTTACGATCCAAGTCGTCAGATGCTGACCATTCTGCAATTTACCCGGCCATCCACCAATTCGGGTTACATCAATCAGCTTTGGGAAATTCAGAAAGAACCTTTTAAAGGTGATGTCATTAACTCCTACAATGACGGACCTCTTGCCAATGGGAGTCAGATGGGCCCTTTTTATGAGATTGAAAGCTCCTCCCCCGCTGCCTTTTTAGCCCCGGGTGAAAGCATCAGCCATGCCCAGCGGATTTTCCATTTTGTCGGAGATGAGGCAAAGCTAACACTAATCGCCAATAAAGTTCTGGGAGTTTCAATAGAACAAATCAAATCAGCCTTCCGAAAATAGGAAATGTATGTTTAAAGACTGTTAAAAACCATGAAGCGGTTTAATGTGAATACCCCCAGGTGAAGCACGTGAAGCCGGGGGTAAACAAACGACTAAAGACTACAGCCTCCGGGTGGGCTGAACAATAATAACAAACACTCTTGCAGGCTTATTGGCAAACACCATTTAATTATTTAACACTGAACTCATTTATTTCGTAAATAATATGCCGAACACATCAACTGATTCCAATTTAAATCTGCTTATTGTCGTAATGGCAACGGTTTTATTTATTGGAGGAAATCCGGTGAAATCAAATTCACAAACAGAACGGAATAAGAGAGATGTTTCATCTGCAAATGCCAACGATACATATCATCTAAAATGGTTGTCCGGATCAGAAAATCAAATCCAATCTTTTTCTCCTTCAGCGGATCAATTCCTCCATGCATTGAATGGGAGCATCCGTGTGCTGGATTGTAAATATGAAGGCTCTGAACTAAAAAAAACGGTCCCGATTCCAAATAGCAAAATGGATCTTTCCAAATCAAATTGGAAATGTGATCTTCGATCTGCAAAGGTTCCCGGCAGTATGGATGCTATGGATCTTTCATTCAACTTCATATTAAGGGACGGAAACTTAAAATCATCCGGTATCGCTGTGGCATTTGACTTTACAGACTGGAGCGCCGAAAATTATATTTTGGCTCCTGCTGCAGTGTATAATGCAAACCGGTACAAAGTTCTGCCGGTTCAGTATCCGCCATATATTTACGATTCCGAGAATAAGCCTCTGAATATGCCGGTTACCATCACCAATGTCTTGCATCTGAATAAGGATAGCAACCCGGGGAAAATAGAGCTGCTCACAGGTAGCTGCTCAACTCCCCTCTTAAGCTTTTTTAACCCGGGCACCAAAAGAGGCTGGATCATGCTGACCACCCAGTGCACCCAATTGGGGAATTCAGGTTTAATGATAGAGGAGAGCATACCGGAAAAAAAGGTCACATTTGTTTTAAGCGCCCCCGGCGTGCGCGAATCACGGTATGTAATGACCGGTCTTACAAAAAGCGCCGATGAACCTGCCGACTTCAAAACCAATGATGAAGTGCAATTGAAAATGCGGATTTATAACTTCGCCGCCGCTAATTTGCAGGAGTTCTACGATAAGGTTTTTACCATCCGAAAAGATTTATCAGGACCAACAACTTATCGTAATGTGGCTCCGTTTAGCGCCATTAATGCTATTATTCTCGATCATCACGATAAAACCAAATATTACGAGGATGATAAATACGGATACATCTGTTCAGAACCAAAGGGTGACCAGCCATATTGGCACCTCCAGGCGGGATGGGCGGGTGTACCGGCCTTTTCGTTTCCTCAGGTCATTCAGTCCACTGCGGAGCGTTTAAGGCGTATCTCCAAAAGTTTTGATGTTTTAAAAATTATGCAGGGTTCTTCAGGACTAACCCGCGGAATATTCATGAAAGGTGAATTATTCGGCGATAATTTCAGAGAAAAGGAGAAAAACCGGAATATCGCGATGGTTCGAAGAAGCGGAGAAATGCTCTTTTTTGGAATCCAAACCCTTGAATTACTAAAAACCAAAGGTGAAGAAACGGTGATCAAGCCTGAATGGATTGATATGTTCCGGAAGGAGGCCGATGGGATTGTCAGAATCTGGAAGGAATACGGGCAGTTCGGACAATTTATCGATGCCGAAACCGGGAAAATGGATGTCAACGGATCGACTGCCGGTGCAGTCTGCATTTCGGGTCTTGCACTTGCCTCCGTTTATTTTAATAATCCAGAATTTCTGAAGGTTGCAGAGCTGGCGGGGAGATATTATTACAAAAGGGACTTATCAAAAGGATATGCCGGAGGGGGACCGGCCGAAATACTGCAATGCCAGGACAGTGAATCAGCTTACGACATTACGGAGGCCTACACGACGTTGTATGAGCTCACCGGAAATCCGGAGTGGCTGAAGTATGCAAAGGATGCGGCGGCACTGTTCTCCACCTGGACGATCTCCTATGACTACAAATTCCCCAAAGGGAGCGTCATGCACCGCATCGGTGCGAGATCAACCGGGGCGGTGTGGGCGAGTATCCAGAATGCGCACGGAGCACCGGGAATCTATATCCTGTCGGGAAACTTCCTGTTAAGACTCTATCGCGCCACGGGCGACAAAAAATACATGGAGCTTCTTCGCGATATTGCGCATAATGTGGTACAATATACCACCACTGAAACGAATCCGGTGGTACCCAAAGCATCCACGGGCTCAGTTACTGAACGGGTCAACCTGAGCGACTGGGAAGGGAAAGAAAATATTGGAGGAAGCATTCCCGACGGAGATTCCAATATGGCCTGGGAGGTTGTGACTTCGCTGACTATCACCCAAAATCCGGGGATCTATTTGCGTTTTGATACCGGTGAATTGTTTGTCCTCGATAATGTTGATGCGGTTATTACCAAACGCGATAATAAAAGATTAACCCTTCGGATTACCAATCCCACCCACAATGACGCCAAAATTGCCTTACTTTCGGAAAACAGCGAGAGGCGTGGTAAAGTGCTGGATCGTTATGCCTTTATGAAATGGCCGAAAGTTGAGCTAAAACCGGGTGAAACCAAAGAGATCATTGTTGACCCGGACGGACAATACACAACAATCACAGAAAATAAAAACGAATAATATGAGGATAGTAGTTATTGGTGGCACAGGCCACATCGGCACCTTTTTAGTTCCGCGCCTGGTATTGGCCGGACATGAAGTAATTTGCGTAAGCCGTCAGGAGCATAAACCATACCTGGCACATCCCGCCTGGGAATCGGTAAAAATGGTTGCCATCGACCGTGATAAAGCCGAAGTAAAAAATATGTTTGGGACGCAGATCCGCAACCTGTCAACCGATGTTGTGATTGATTTGATCTGCTTCACCCTGGAGAGCGCCCGGAGTCTGGTAGAAGCTCTTGAAGGTCATGTTCAACATTTTATCCATTGCGGCACTATCTGGGTACATGGGCACAGCGAAGCAGTTCCTACCGATGAGACGCAGTTCCGCAAGCCCATATGCGATTACGGAACCCAAAAGGCGGCGATTGAAAATTATTTATTAACGCTTGCCCGAAAAACCGGTTTCCCGGCTACATTGCTCCATCCGGGCCATATCGTCGGACCTGGATGGGTCCCCGTAAATCCCATTGGTACGGTGAATCCCGAACCATTTAAACGTTTGGCGGAAGGTAAGGAACTTGTCTTACCCAATCTGGGAATGGAAACGCTCCATCATGTTCACGCCGATGATGTTGCCGCAGCTTTTTGCAATGCCCTGAATAACTGGAACAATGCAGTTGGTGAAAGCTTCCACATCGTTTCTGCGCAGGCGCTTACACTCAGAGGTTATGCAAATGCCGTTGCCTCCTGGTTTGGGCAAAGAGCCAATCTGAGCTTTCTGCCATGGGAGGAGTGGAAAAATACCGTAAGCCAATCAGAGGCTCAGGAGACCTGGGACCATATTGCGCATAGTCCAAACTGCAGCATTGAGAAAGCAAAACGATTGCTGAACTACAATCCCCGTTATACTTCCCTGCAGGCGATCGAAGAGTCAGTCAGGCAATTCATACCCAATAACTGATCGGGCATGAGCATGGTTAAAATTCTTCCGGTCCTTGCGGCTATCCTCCTTATTGCCGGTTTTGTCTCCGGAGCGCCCTTTCATATCACAAATTTAAGATGCGAGCGCTCACCTTCTCCTGCAGGAATTGATATGCCCAAACCCCGTTTAAGCTGGAACATCGAATCAGAGCGAAGAAACTGGAGACAGTCTGCTTACCAGGTAGTAGTTGCATCCGACACTCTGGAACTGATCCAAAATAAAGGAGACATCTGGAACAGCGGTAAAATCGCTTCACCGGAATGTTTATACATCCCATTCAACGGAAAACCGTTGGTTTCGCTTCATAAATACTGGTGGAAAGTGAAGGTCTGGGGCAGGGATGGCATGGAATCGGAATGGAGCCCGGTTTCAAACTGGACAATGGCCATGGTCAACCCCTCCGACTGGAAAGGACAATGGATCACCTCCGATTTGCAATTATCACCCCTTCAGAAGGAATTAAAGGCGCTTCCCGATTTTGGCATGGAGCCCGAATCGGAGATGTGGAAACTGAGTGAAGTGATACGTAAAAAAACAGACACAATCACCTATGCACCTGCTGTTTATATGCGAAAGGAATTTGGCTCAAACCTCTCTGTGCGGTATGCTGTAGCCAATATCTGCGGTCTGGGCTTGAATGAACTCTATATCAACGGGAATAAGGTGAGCAATGAATTACTAAATCCTGCCTATACCGATTACCAGAAAAGGGTTTTCTATCAGTCGTACGATGTCACACGCCTCCTGCAAAAAGGTGAAAACTCCATTGGAGTTATCCTTGGGAACGGCTGGTTTAATCTGGTTATACCCCATGTTCTGCGATATTACGCTGCAGATTATATCGACACTCCGCGGCTGCTGTTTCAGCTTGATATTTTTTATGGCGATGGGACCCATAAAACAATCGTTTCGGAAAATAGCTGGAAATTTACAACCGATGGTCCGATACGTTTCAACAATATCCTCAGTGGCGAAACCTACGATGCCAATAAGGAGCTGATTGGATGGAATAATCCCGGATATCCTGCCGTATGCTGGAAAGGAGCAATAGCTGCTGCTGCGCCCGCCGGTAAACTTGAAGCTCAATATTTAAAACCGGTGGCCATCACCGACAGCGTAAAAGCTGTAAATATCAAGGCTGTAAAAAACGGCTATTCCGTAGACCTTGAAAAGGAGATCACCGGTTGGTGCCGGTTCAGATTCCATGGAGAGAAAGGAACCAGAATCATCGTCAAATATCCGGGTGCTGGTTCCCATACCCTGGGAAGGTATCAAACCTATGAATATATCCTCAAAGGTGGAAATTCAGAGACCTTTGGGGCAAGATTCAGCTATAACGGAATCAAAACCGTTGAAATTTATGGTTTGAAATACAAACCGGAATTAGCGGAGATCACCGGAATATGTGTCCATACCGATTTTCCGGAAACGGGTAAATTTTCGTGCTCAAACACCGCTTTTAACGAGCTCAATTCTATCCTGGTTCATACCATGAAAAATTATGTGGTCCACATCCCAAACGATCCGGTGCGTGAAAAGGCAGGCTGGACCCAGGATGTGGAAAACGCTTTTGATGCTTACGCCTATGCCTTCGACTGTCCTGAAATGTACATCAAGTGGCAGCGCGACTTTCTCGATATTATTCATGAAAATGGCTATGTTCCTCCCGTGGCTCCGGGACGGTTTGACGGACCAACCATCAACGGCCCATGGTGGGGCGGAATGATCGTTTACCTGCCCTGGAAAATCTATGCCCATTTCGGGGATAAAAAGATTCTCGAAGAGAGTTTCGGCGCCATGAAGAAATATACAGGCTACCTGAGCTCCATCGACAGCAGTTACGTGGTTAAATGGGGCCTGGGCGACTGGCTTGAACCGGGGAGTGTCAGACCTGTCATGTCTCCGGTTCCATTCACCTCAACAATTGGATTTTACAATACAGCGCTGATTACTTCCAAAACTGCAGCTATCCTTGGATTCAAAAAGGATGCAGCCCGTTATTCCGCACTGGCCGAAAAAATCAAAGCCTCCTTCAATAACCATTTTTTCGATCCAGCTACAGGTAAGTATGCCAAATGGAGTCAGACTTCACAACTGATGCCACTTTACTTTAATCTGGTGCCGGAAAATAAAGAGCAGCTGGTTCTGGAAAATTTGGTCAGGAAAATTGAAGCCGATTCAAATCATGTCGGAACGGGTTTCATTGGAACGCCGCTAATTCTTACCGGACTTTCTGATCTGGGAAAAGGAGAAATCGCTTATGAAATGGCCAATCAGCGTACCTACCCAGGTTGGTATGATATGGTCTTTCATCATGGCACCAAAATATTTAAGGAGGACTGGAAAGGGGGCAAGGTTCAGATGCCTCCGTTGGGCGGAACTCTTGGTTACTGGTTTTACTACTCCCTCGCGGGAATTCAACCGGATCCTGCATCCCCCGGATTTAAAAATGTAGTCATTCGTCCCGATTTTGTGTCCGATTTATCCTGGGCAGCAGGTGAGTATCATTCGCTCTACGGAACAATTAAATCAAACTGGAAACAGGAGAATAACCTCCTTACCCTCAATGTTGAAATCCCGGCAAACACAACAGCCACGATCTATCTGCCGACCGACGTAATGGCCCGTATTACCGAAAGTGGAAACTCCCTGATTGACAACACAGATTTCGCCTCAGTATCCCCGCAGAACGGGAGAACAGTCATCCAGGCAGGTTCCGGGAATTACATTTTCAGGATTAAAAAAATTCATTAAGAAATCTGTTAATAACTAAAGGTATGGTTGTATAACAGAATGATCATTAAGAATATGCCTGAGGCACAAAATTTAGGCAGAAAAATAATTTATTACAGGTTATTTGGTACGGCACGGGATCCGGATTTCAAATTTTTGGCTACCCATACGATATCCCTGACGGGATTTAAGAACATTTTCAACTAATTAAGAAATAAAAGATGAGGAATATTGCAATTGTCTTAATGCTTAATTTACTGGTTTCATTAAACCTGATTGGGCAAAACAAAACGTTTAGATTAATATCCAATGATGATCTCAAATACCTTGAGGAGCTTACCAAAGATGTGGTGGAACGTTCGCGCATCCTACCCCAACAAGTGATATCGAAAGAGTTTGGGGCCAACAATAGTGGAGGAACGTTGATTAAACCGGGTGGAAGCGATAGTTATCCCGCCTTTTGGATACGGGACTATGCCATGTCGATAGAGAGTGGGTTTATCACACCTGAGGAGCAAAAACATATGCTATTGATTACCGCACAAGGCCAGTGCGACCAGCCCTGGATATCGGATGGGGGGTGTATGATCCCGGTGGGCGCTATTCCCGACCATATCCGGATTGACAACTCCCGGCCCATTTATTTCCCCGGCACATACGACTATAAAGGACAGGGAAACAAAAAATGGGGGATGATGCCTCCCTATTGCGACCAGTTTTTCTTTATTGACATGGCCTATTTATATTTTAAACAAAAATCCTCGGCCAGGTTCTTAAGACATCAGATTAATGGTGTCTCCCTGATCAACCGTTTGGAGATGGCCTATAAAACCCCTCCCACCAGACAGGATGGAGTGATGGTCTATGCCACGGAGGATTTCAGAGGTGTTGACTATGGATTCCGGGATGTCATCACGATCACCGGAGAGCTGTGCATGCCATCGCTCCTAAAATATAAGGCTTCACTCGAGCTGGCTGAACTTTTTGACCGGCTTAGAAAAAAAGACAAGGCAGCGGCTTATCGCAGAAATGCCCGGCGACTCAAGGAGGAGATACCCTTGCGTTTTTCAGATTCCCGCGGCATGCTGCTGGCCTCAACGGGAAAAAGCAGGCAGGCTGATATCTGGAGCACTGTGATGGCAATTTACTATGGTGTTCTTGAAGGAGAAAAAGCGCTGAATGCCTCCCGCACGATAACCGAAGGATATAAAAAAGGGTTGCTGGCCAAGAGTGGCAATATCAGGCATATCCTCATTGGCGAAGATTTCAGTGAAAAATCGGCCTGGGAGAAAAGCCTTGTGAAAAAAGGCGATTATCAAAACGGGGGGTATTGGGGAACCCCCACAGGATGGGTTTGCTACACAATGGCACAAACTGACCCTGATGCTGCCCGGCAGCTGGCGAAGGAATATATTGATAATTTGCGGGCGGGCGATTACCGTAAAGGTGCCGGATTCGGCGAACCCTGGGAATGCTACAATGTCGAATCGCCTCAAAATGCCATTTACATGACTACCGTCACCTCTCCGTATACCGTTTTTAAATCAGTTCAAAAGTAAGTGCTATTATGTATTAATGAATAAATGTTTAATTTTATTTTTTTTAACGGCGCTGTTTAGTGTATCAAAAAAACCAAATACTAAAACAAATAAAAAACCAAAGCGAATGAAGAACAAATTTAAGATCGGGATGATTCTGGTCATGCTGCTGTCTATTCTGGCAATACGCAACACCGCATCCGCACAGATAAAAGCTGAAACTCCGGAACAAAAAAGCAAGCGGATGGAATGGTGGACCGATTCCCGTTTCGGGATGTTTATCCACTGGGGTTTATACGCCTTGCCTGCCCGTCACGAATGGGTAAAGAACAAGGAGCGAATGACTAATGAACAATATCAGAAGTATTTCGAAGAATTTAATCCCGACCTTTTTAATCCGAAGGAATGGGCCAGAATGGCTAAGGAAGCGGGAATGAAATACGTGGTGCTCACAGCCAAACATCATGAAGGCTTTTGTCTGTTTGATTCAAAATACACCGACTACAAGGCGCCAAACACACCTTTCGGAAAGGATATTATCAGGGAATATGTCGACGCACTAAGGGCTGAAGGGTTAAAAGTGGGTTTCTACTATTCGCTTATCGACTGGCATCATCCCGACTACACCATTGACCAGGTGCATCCCTTGCGTCAGGAGAGCGATTCAGCGTATGCGCGTTTGAACAAGAATCGCGACATGGCAAAATACCGGGTATACCTCAAAAACCAGGTTCGGGAATTGCTCACCAATTACGGCGAAATCAGTGTGATCTGGTTCGACTTCTCATTCCCCGGTAAACATGGAAAAGATCATAATGACTGGGCTTCGGAGGACCTTCTGAAAATGGTCCGTACCCTTCAGCCAGGAATCATTATTGACGACCGTCTCGATCTTAAAGATAAAGATGGCGGATGGGACTTTGAATCACCCGAACAATACAAGGTTGATAAATGGCCTGAACGCAACGGTAAGAAGATCGCATGGGAAACCTGCCAGACCTTTTCCGGGTCATGGGGCTACTACCGGGATGAGAACACCTGGAAAAGCCCCGCGCAATTACTCGAGTTGCTCATTGAGTCGGTCAGCAAGGGGGGTAATTTACTGCTCAATGTCGGCCCTACCGGACGCGGGGTCTTTGACTTCAGGGCACAGGATCGCTTGAAGGCAATGGGCGAATGGATGAAATATAACAACCGTTCAATTTACAATTGTACCGAAGCCCCTGCTGAATTCATCGCTCCGGCCAACACCCTCCTGACCTATAATCCAAAGACAAACCGATTGTATATTCATCTGCTCAGTTATCCGATGGGTAATTTGGTTCTTAAAAATATGGGGGACAAGGTAAAATACATTCAATTTCTGCATGATGCCTCCGAAATTAAATTCCGTGCGGCAAGAGGTGATGATAAAAATAACCTGAGCCTTGAACTTCCGGTTCAAAAGCCTCCCGTCGAAATTGTCGTGCTTGAAGTTATCCTGAAATAGAAAAGATTGATCCTAAAGCATGAAGAAAATACGATTTCTCCATTTCATCCCCTTTATTACCCTTTTACTCAGCTGTTCCGGTTTTTCAAAAAAATCGGAACCGCTGATAAAAGCGTATGACATTGATTTTAACTGGGGCCCCGGCGGTCCGAACGGATTTGCCGAACCGGGTCTTTGGGCCGATGCCAATCCTGCAGATCACGTAAACTGGTATGCCGACCTGGGGTGTAATGTGATCCAGTCTTTTGCCGTATCCTGCAACGGGTATGCCTGGTATAAAAACGGAATTGTCCCTGAACAGCCCGGATTGAAATATGACTTTCTGACCGAACAGGTGAAGCTGGCCCATCAGAAAAACATCAGGGTTTTTGGCTATTTCTGTGCGGGCTCAAATACCCGGTGGGGTCTCGAGCATCCCGGATTAAGCTATGGAATTCCGTCCAATCCCCACATTCCATATACGACAACCTATCTCGATTTCCTATGCGCATCAATCCGGGATGCCATAAAATTGACCAATATGGATGGCGTTTTTATCGATTGGCTCTGGAATCCGGGAGCAACCATGGAACCTTACCCCCCTTTGAAATGGCTCGATTGTGAAAAGGTGATGTACCGGGAACTGATGAAACGCCCCTTCCCGGGGAGGGAAAAAATAACAGCCGAAATTGAACTCCAGTTCCGGCGTAAAGCCATTGACCGCTGCTGGAAGAGGATCAGAGCAACTGTCAAAAAAACAAAACCCGACTGCATCATCTGGCTTACCTCCTGCCAGCTTACCAGCAAGGATATTGCCGGATCGGATATGCTGAAGCAGGTCGATTGGGTATTGAACGAAGCGGGTGATATCGCAACCACAGAATCTGTCAGAAAGACGCTGGGGCCGAATACCCGCCTGGTTACCTGTCTGGCCAGCTGGAACAAACAGGATCCCGCAAAAGTCATTCCGGCTGCAATCAAAAAGAGAGTGGGGCTTTATGGATTTACCAAACCGGTTGCCGGTTCAATGATGCCTCCCGTGGATTACTATCTTTCCAAGCCGGTCGACAGCTTAAAAGGCGACGAACGGAATATCGCAGTCCTGGCCAGGGCTTTTAAAAATCTGCCCGATGACTATGTGAAAAAATAAGATTCTATAAAAGAGCGTTCCACCTATTTCTAAAAACAATTTCGGTTATATGAGACTACTAATCAATATTCTGGTCACCATAGTACTGGCTTTTCCGTCGATTGTCCATTCCCAGGAGATCAAACCGGAGGATATCGCCTCTGCCCGGAAAATCCGTCGCGCAGAACTCAGCGATCCGATCCGTCCCGAATGGCATCTCACCATTGCCGAAGGAAAGGCCATGCCTTTTGATCCGAATGGCGCCATCTTTAAAGACGGAGTTTACCATCTGTGGTATATCTATCAGGATGAGAAGAAATGCAACTGGCAGCATCTCTCGAGCATCGATTTGTTTCACTGGCGGTGGTATGCCAATGACCTGAAACCAAACCCAGGCGATCCGGAACATGACATTTTCAGCGGAAATGCTTTTCTGGCTAAGGACGGGAACGTGGTTTTAGCCTACCACGGCCTGGGTACAGACGGAAATTGCGTCGCTTACAGCAGCGATAAGGAGCTTAAAGAGTGGACAAAACCCAAAACCAATCCGATAGCCAAACCGGGATGGGATCCCCACATGTGGCTTGAAGGGGATACCTATTTTCAGTTGTCGGGAGGTGTTCCGGGAGCCAAACATCCCAACCCGCCGGTACTCTATATGGGCGATTCATACGATAAACCCATGAAGAAAGTGGGGGAGTTCATGACTCATAACCTATCCGATGTGAATGATTTTGAAGATATTTCATGCCCCGACTTCTTCAAACTCGGCGATAAATGGGTCCTTTTATGCATCAGCCACTCCAGGGGGGCGCGATATTATATCGGCACCTGGAACGGGAAACAGTTTAATCCTGAATCCCATCACCGGATGAACTGGCCCGGAGGAACCATGTTTGCACCCGAAACCCTGATCGATGACCAGGGTAGACGGATCATGTGGGCCTGGGTACTCGACCGGAAATCGGGTGTCTCGAGCGGAACCATGTCGATGCCCAGGGTATTGACCCTTTCGCCGGACAAGCTTTCCCTGAATATTAAGCCGCCCAAAGAGGTCGAACGGCTTCGGTACAATAAAATGGAGGAAGCTCCGTTTACGGTCCCTGCAGGTCAGTCGGTTACCCTGAACAAAGTTAGCGGTAATATGCTTGAAATGGATATCACCATCGATCCGGATCAGGCAAAACGGTTTGGGGTGAAGCTCTTTTCCTCCAAAGATGGGGTGGAGCAAACCCCCGTTGTGATTGACCGGACTAAGAACCTGCTTCAGATTGATATGCAGAAATCAGGAATTAATCATCCTGTTTATGAAGAGTTTGCGATGGCTTTTGCATCTCCGGATCCGAAGCATAACCCGGTAATCTTAACGGAGGATGCCCCATTCTCACTCAAAAAAGGGGAGAAGGTACACCTGAGGATATTTCTGGACAAGTCGGTGCTTGAAGTATTTGCCAACGGCCGCCAGTGCCTTACCCAGGTGATCTATCCCACACTCCGGGATGCCGTGAATATCCAGGTATTTACAGACGATTCGGCGGTGAAGGTTGAAAGTCTTAAAGCATGGAAATTGTTTCCGGCCATGCAATGGTAATATTAAAATGTTCAATAATCAATGATTCAATGATTAGACTTATAAAACCAACTAAAATGAAATTGCTTACAGGATTCTGCTTTGCATTCGCAGCCGTTCTTATACTTATGACCGGTTGCAATACAAATCCACCAGCTCCCGTTGGACTGGCCGGATTACCCTTGCTTGACAATACCCGTACCCGCTCAATTTCAGCTGAAAACATGACCGGTGAGAAGGGGAAAGGGGGAATGGCGATTCCCGATCCCAGTGAAAAGAAACCGGCTGCTTCCGGCCGGGCTGCCGACAGTCTTGGGCAGGGTTGGAAAGTAAAACCCTTTCTGAGGGTCAATGCCGGTCAGACTGTTACGTTGATGGATGTGGACGGACCCGGAACAATACAGCACATCTGGATGGTTGAAGGGTTAAGCCGAGCCAATGTTTTACGGTTTTACTGGGACGGAGAAGCCACACCTTCGGTTGAGGTGCCTGCACCCGATTTCTTTGCCGTTGGACACGAAAAGTTTGCCCGCGTGAACTCCCAGGTGGTGGTTGTAAATCCTCACAATGCCTTAAACTGCTACTGGCCCATGCCATTCCGAAAACATGCGAAGGTTACTTTTACCAATGAATCAGATAAAGATCTTGACCTCCTCGCCTTCCAGATCACCTATGCCTTAAATGCGGTCGAAACGAATTCCGGCTATTTCCATGCCCAGTGGCGCCGCGCCAGAACAGGGGGCCAAAATCCCTATGTAATCCTTGACGGGGTGAAGGGTAAAGGGAGATACGTGGGAACGTTCCTCTCATGGACACAAATGACCTCCAAAGGGTGGTTCGGCGAAGGGGAAGTTAAATTCTTCATGGATGGGGACACTAAATTTCCCACGATCTGCGGCACCGGAACCGAGGACTATTTTCTGGGGAGTTATGGCTTTGAGCAATCCTATTCCACGGCCTATTCCGGGACCACGCTTGCCACCTCTACCGAAGGGGAGTTGCCAAATCTATGGAGTCTCTACCGTTGGCACCTGCCCGATCCGATCTGTTTTGACAACGACCTGAAGGTGACGATCCAGGCATTAGGCTGGAACAATAAGGGGAAATACCGGTTACTTGATGATGACATCGCCTCTGTTGCTTACTGGTATCAAAATGAACCACATCAGCCCTTCCCTGCACTGCTTCCGCTTAAGATGAGAAAGCCGAATAAATAGCCCTATTGGGTTTTAGGTTAGCATCATAGGATAGTTTATTAAAATCACCGTTGATCTCCTTATATTTTTAAAATGAACTATTCTCATGAGCATTCGGACGCAAAAATTGGTCTCAATTGAAGAGTTTCCTATACTAAGTGAAGAAAACCTTATCACTAAAATCGAGTCTTTTTTAAACAAGAGAAGAAAATTTCTCATGAAAAAAATTTAGAACCAATCTCCTCAGAGGTTTTTCATGAGATGATTAACGATTCTATGGCGGAATGTTTGTCTGGCCGCGTTATTTCACATCAGGAACTTAAAAAGAAGACAAAGCATGGAAGTAAAAATTGAATGGTCAGAAATATCGGAAAACAACTTAAGGATATCTGTTGATTGCCGACAGAATTCCCAAAAAATTGAGAAGTTATAACCATCTGCAATGTTTAAATTTATGAAGCGAAATCTCCTTTTCATATCTGCCCTGATACTTTTCCATTTCACGGCCATTTCTCAGAACACTTCAATCTTCCCGCTTGTTAACGAGAATCGTCCGGTTCCAAAGGAGGTGGTTAAAGCTGTCCGCGAATTCAGGGAGCGGTTGATGGCAGATCCCTACCGACCCGCTTACCATTTCGCCTTTCCGGATGATAACGGAAGGCCGGGAGATCCTAACGGGGCCTTTTTTGCCAACGGACAATACCACCTGATGTACCTCTATAACCGCGAAGGTTACGGTTTTTCGTGGGGACATGTGTCAAGTACCGATCTGCTCCACTGGCGCCACCATCCCGATGCCATCATCCCGGGAAACGGAGATGAAGGGTGCTTCAGCGGCGGTGCGTTTGTGGACGATGATGGTTCAGCTACCCTCAGTTATTGGATGCTTTGGGGTGACAAAGGGATCGGTCTTGCGAAAAGTACCGACCCCGGTTTTAACCACTGGGAGAAATCGGTAAACAATCCGGTGATAAAATCGGCCGAGTGGGGAATTACCGATTTAAAGGATGATTCCGGAAAAGTGTTCCATGTGGGTTCGGCTGATCCTTCAAACATCTGGAAAAAAGACGGACGCTATTACATGGCTACCGGCAATTTGCTCGTCCTTCGGAAATACGGTTCACGCGGGAAAGGATTGCCGGCAAATTTCGATAAACCATCACTTCCCGACGACTCCCTGAATTATCAGGGCGACAGGTTGTACCTGTTCGCCTCTGACGATTTGAAAAACTGGAAATATCAGCACGAGCTCTATAAGTCAGATCGTAAATGGACCAGCAAAAACGAAGACGATATGTGTCCCAGTTTCCTCCCTTTGCCATCTTCTGCGGATGGCGGGAAGCCCGGCGGAAAACATCTGCTGTTGTTTATAAGTCATAACAGGGGTTGCCAGTATTATGTGGGAACTTACAAAAACGACTACTTCTATCCCGAAAATCACGGCCGGATGACCTGGAAAGACAATGCCTATTTTGCCCCCGAAGCAATGGTTGACGGCAAAGGGAGACAAATCATGTGGAGCTGGATCTTTGACGACCGCCCCGATTCGGTGATTAAAAACCGTGGATGGACCGGTACTTACGGACTTCCGCGCACCTTATGGGCTGGCGCCGATGGAGCATTGAAAATGAGGCCAGTCCGGGAACTTGAATCATTAAGATTAAATGAATCAACACTTTCAAACATTAAAGTTGCCTCCGGAAGTGAACTGAGATTAGGGGACCCGGGTAAAGAACTGATGGAACTTGAAGTAACCATACCCGCTAACAATGCCTTAAAATACGGGGTTAAATTGGGCATCTCAGATGACGGACGTGAAGAGACCGTTATTTATTACGACAAATCGGAAAAGAAATTAAAGTTTGACACCCGGAAATCGGGATTATCCTTTGGCCGTAAAATCGTTGAGGAGGCGCCATTCGAACTTCAGGAAAAAGAACCCTTGGTTTTGAGAATATTTGTGGACAAATCCATAATTGAAGTTTTTGCCAACGACCGTCAGGCTATCGGACGAATGGTTTATCCCACCTTAGGCGGAAGGGGAATCAGCCTCTTCTCGGAAGGGGAAGATTTAATGGTCAAAAGTGTGAAATCGTGGGAATTGAGCCCATCCAATCCGTATTAATCCCTATTTAACCTGGCGCATGAATTTGTGAAACAAATATTCAAAGCCATCGACTCTGCTGAATTTTTAAGTTAAATGATATAACGTTGCTTTGCACCTAATAACTCACTGTTAATATAATGATTGATTCAAATATTTAGCGGCTCTGCTGCTTTCATAAATTTCTGAGGTGCAGCGCACCGCGGTATTTACAGAAGATTAATGGTTAGAAAACAGGAGGTGCAGCGCACCGATATATTCGTTGCTAATTCTGTACTAACCCGAATATTTTCTTCCGGCAGGCAATGTCATTAATTTAAAAACTTTGTTTCTTTACCTTTTTCTATCTCTTCTGTAGTTTTCGCTTAACTTATGCTATTGCACGGGCGGGATTGAAAATTTAATTTTAACCTCTCTTTGGGTTTCACCGGATGAGCCAATTGGATTTTATTTAATGAACTGAAATAATTAAAATTAACCTATGAACAACAAGGTATTTACCTGGTCATTAATTGTGGCGCTGGGAGGTTTTCTCTTTGGCTTCGACACGGCAGTTATTTCGGGCGTCGAAAAACACATTCAGGAGTTGTTTCAGCTCTCATCGTTCTGGCATGCCTTCGCTATCTCCTCAGCGCTTGTCGGCACGATGATCGGCGCTTTGGTCGCCGGAGAACCCGCTGATAAATACGGAAGAAAACCCATTCTTTTTATTATTGCCGGATTATATGTTCTGTCAGCCATCGGTAGCGCGATGGCCGGAAATGTAAGCACGTTTATTATTTTCAGGTTTCTTGGTGGAATAGGCATCGGCGCTTCGTCAGTCGTAGCCCCCACTTATATCGCTGAAATCTCTCCCGCCAAAATAAGGGGGAGAATGACAGCCATGTTTCAGTTCAACATCATCTTCGGAATCCTGATCGCTTTTGTTTCCAACTTTCTGCTGCGTGATTTTGGTGCCGAACCCTGGCGCTGGATGCTTGGAGTCGCCGGAGTACCCGCTTTTCTGTTTTTCGCATTTCTGTTTATCATCCCTGAAAGTCCCAGATTCCTGATCAAGATCGGAGAGACCGCAAAAGCCAGGCAAATCCTTGAAAAGATTGAAATCACATCGATCGACAAGGAGATTGAAGAGATAAAGCAAAGCATGGTCAGATGGTCGAACCACGATCAGCAATTGTTCTCTCACGCTTATATCAGGCCAATTTCAGTCGCGTTCCTTGTCGCAATGTTTAACCAGTTTTCGGGAATCAACGCCATCCTCTATTACGCTCCGCGGATCTTTGAATTAAGCGGACTTTCAAATGCCGACTCAATGTTTCAGTCGATTATGATCGGAGTTACCAATGGGATCTTCACCATTCTTGGAATGTTGCTCATTGACCGTGTCGGGAGGAAGAAATTGCTCATTACCGGTTCAATCGGGATGTCGGTTTGCCTGGGACTAATCGCAAAAACGTTCTACACCCATAGTTTTTCAGGTTATGGGTTACTCCTTCTTTTGCTGGTCTATATCATGTTTTTTGCCTTCTCAACAGGCGCCGTCATCTGGGTATTAATTGCCGAAATTTTTCCAAACAGTGTCCGCGGCAAGGGACAATCACTGGGAAGTTTCACCCATTGGTTTTATGCCGCACTGATCACCTTCCTGTTTCCGGTGGTCGTCAAAATATCCGATTTCGGAGTCGGTCATGCCTTCCTGTTCTTCTCTGTCATGATGATCGTTCAGGCAGTTGTAGTCTGGAAATATTTCCCCGAAACCAAAGGAAGAACTCTTGAGGAGCTCGGGGAAAACCTTTAGTTATCGAAAAAAACAAACAATTTTTTAGCTGTAACTTGAGTAATGAGAATAATATCGATAGCCGGTTATGATTGACAAAAAAAATGCCACCAAGCCTCTAAGCTGAAGGCTGCACCATGACTAATCCGCGTTTTAATAATGCATAATGAAACCCTCATGAACTAACGTTCACAAAAAAGATGAATAAATCCATTAGGGTTCCACGAGAATCACTAATCTATTAGTAAGTTGACCTAAATTTATTCGGGTGATACATATTGACTACTTAAAACTTGATTTCTAATCCCTTCAGCGATTAAATATGGGTAGAAAGGAGAATAAAGGCCAGGGTTTGGTCCCGGATGGGACCAAATATTTTACGATATTCCATACCTTCTACCCTTATTATATGCCTACGCCCCAACCTTAAGAAAAAGAAATTGGCCTGATTAAAAATGAAACATTATGAAAAATGGGATGCCGGCAAAAAGAAATAGCAATGAAATAGTATTACTAATATTAATGCTGTTATTATTTAGTTCCCCAACCAAAGCACAATGGGACTTCAGCACAGACTATTTCAAAATCCACCTCAACAACAGTGGATTCATTACCAGTATGCAAAACATTACGGTAAAACCTAACCATGAATTTAGTCTGCCGGATAACCCATCTCCCCTGTTATCGCTTTACGACAGCAAAAGAAAAGTATATTATGAGCCGGAACATGCCTCCTTTCAGCAGAATAATCATACAATTACCCTGAATTATCCCAACGGATCGGTGGCCGTTGTCACCCTGGTTCCGCAAAAGAGATATTTCCGCTTAACACTTAAATCGTTGTCGCCTCAAAATGGGATCGATGATATCCAATGGGGATCCTATCATACAAATATCACCAATGTTTTCGGTGAGATCATTGGTGTTGCAAGGGATACAAGCGATGCTGTAAATTATGCAATCGGCATACTGGCGCTAAACGATATTACAACAGGCGGAACCTCGGCAACGGTAGGTGATGCCGCCCCTTTTCAATACATAATCCACAGTCCGGATAAAAGATTATTTCCGCTGCCCCCCCATTTACATGAAGGTCAGATCTTCCCGATTGGCGGCGATGGGATTAGCGATGTTGCTTTCTTTTCACATCCTGAACCCTATTACCGGATATTATATGGAAATGCGGCTTTCATCGATCCGGCGGGAAATATTTTCATCACCTATCATGCATCAGACAGACGTACCAAAAGAGCTATTCAGTTTTCATTAATTCCATTTTTACCTGCCAACGCACCAAACCATCAGGAAGTTCAGCCACTGCCGGGTGTCGGTTTTATCGGGTCGTCGATCGCTTTATGGGGAAGCCCCGACAGCACGGCTCTTCTGGATGTTATGCAAAACATAGTTGTCTCTGAAGGGTTGCCCTATCCAAAAATAAATGGCAAATGGGTAAAAGATCCTGCCCGTTATATTCCCGATGCTTCCACGAGAGGAAATTTATTTGACAGCACCATGACCTACATGTCCCAATTGGGATTTAAGGCAGTTGAACTGGAAGATCTCCCCTATTTTAAAGTTGACCGCGGAAACAACAGTTTTATTGACGGGAAGGATTTTGAGAAAAAACCGTTTCATTTCACCTCCGGGGATAAATCACACCGGGAATTTGCCAGTCTGTCAAATCCCCGCGGCATACTGATCGGAAGACATACCATTGCCACTTCGCTTGCCCAGGGAACAAAAGATGCAAGTCCTTTGCCCAGCGACAGCCTGTGTTACCAGCAGCTAAGGATTTTAACCAAAGAGATCGGCGCTTCTGATACCATTATTGAGATCAATGACCCAACCTATATGGAGGAGATCGCAAGCTGGGAAGGGCATTGCGAGAGTCTGAACATGATTAAAACCGGAAAGGAACTTATTCATTATGCGGGTGTTTCCAAAACAAAACCTTATATTCTTCAAAAGGTAAAAAGGGGTTACTGGGGGACAAAAGCGACAAATCATCGGGCCAATGCTCCCATTTATAAGCTTCAGGTTACCATAAACTATGGATATGATGGATTGATTCCCAATATCTGGCTGCAGGATAAAATTGCTCAATATTATGCGGATGTAAGTGACATAAACGGAATCTGTTTTATGGACCTTGACGGGGAAGAATTTTTATTTGACAGCGGTCAGGGTTATTATTCCGTCAAACGTTTTTTCAGAAAAATGTTTGAACGGGCGTCAGCTCATCAGATTCCGTACCTGCGTATCTCGGGAGCAACCCTTTCAGAAGGATCGTGGCATTATCAAAGTACCTGGAATGTAGGTGGCGGAACAAATATGTATGATCTCAAAACCAGGAAATGGGGGAGCTCCACCAGTGAAGGGAAGGATATCCGTGATGTGGCCTGGTCCAACTATTTTCCGGCAACCTTTGGAGGTAATTTCGGCATAAACTCTACCTCATCAGTAGAGCAATATGAACATATTCAGGCCATATCCATCGGTGTTGGGGCGACTTACCTGATGGAATTAAATCAAAAATCAATAGAAAGCTGTCCGCAAAAATATGAGATATTTAAAACCATCCGAACATGGGAAAATGCCCGTGCGGCTAACGCTTTCTCAAGAACCATAAAAAAACAGCTGGCCGATCCCGCAAAGAACTGGACACTCTCTGAACTGGATAGGGATACCTGGAAACTGTATCAGAAAATTAACGGGATAAAAACCAATCCTGTAATCCTTAAACGGGCAAAAGAATATTAACATACCAAAACCATAATACTTATGAAACAATGGACCAGCTTAAAAGTGATTATTTTAATCTGCCTGTTAAATTTCCTGGGCTGCGCAACAAAGCAGCCGCCCACAGATCCTCAGGGCCGGCCCCTCATCGAAAAAACCGGAACCATTGATTGCGACATGGTGGAGACAACACCTGTTGTTTTTAGCGGGAAGCTTTACCGGTTCGAATATGTACGGACCAATTACTGGAACAACAAAACCGGGAACTCCTTTTTCCGCTTCGTGGATCATGAAACCGGGAAAACGACAACTCCTTTTGCCAAGGGTTTCCATTTTGGAAGCGCTTATGTTTCAGATAATATCGCCTACGTGACTGCCGTTGACAAAGGTGACGGGGAACGGGTTTACATCTTTAAATCTGCCGATCTGGAACACTGGGACTCGTGGATGGCTTTTGAGCTCAAGGGATGGGGGATGTTTAATACCTCCATGATCAAGGTTAACGACAAGTTTGTGCTGATGTTTGAAGTAGGAAAACCGAAAATTGAGGCGGGTGAGCCTTTTACCGCCCATTTTGCCACCTCCGCGGATCTTAAAACATGGAATATATTATCCCGCGATCACAATTATGCGATGGATCGCTATACCGCCCCGCACTGTCTGCGTTACCTCGACGGCTATTATTACGATTTCTATCTCGAAGCCTATCATGGCTATGAAGCCAGGGTGGTCCGTTCCAAAGATTTAACTCACTGGGAAGCAAGTCCTCTGAATCCGGTTTTAAAAGCCTCTTCGAATGACAAACAGATTGCCAATACAACTTTATCTGACACCCTTGTTCAGAAAATTGCCATCGCCGATGACTGGAATAATTCGGACATCGACTTTTGTGAATACCAGGGAAAGCTGATAATTAATTACTCCTGGGGAAACCAGCTGGGGAAGGAGTTTTTGGGGGAAGCGGTATATCGCGGAACTGAGGAACAATTTCTTCGGGGATGGTTTCCCGGAAAATAATCTCCGGTAAGAGCGGTTAAATGACTATTTAAATTTATTTTGTTATCCAGTCTGTGAAATGATATGGATAGAGAAACGATTCAAACAGGTAATTTCATTCCGTTTGGGTAATGTCATTAAGTTAAGAATTTTGCTTTACCAGAATCTAACTCCGAAGTCATGCGTGGTCTTTGCGCATCCGTTTCCACAGACCTAAGACCTCGCTGAGGTCGTTTCCGGTTTTGATTTAATATTCCGTTCAGAATCAGAAAATTAACGGTTACTCTACAAATCAGAAGCATTTTTAGGTTTATAGCACATGCTTGCGGGTGAAATCCACATATTAGAATTATTCAACCAAGGCAACCTAAAGCATTAGAAACAGGGTTTTAGAAATTTCTGCGGTTTTCACCGGCTTCTCCACTGTTAATTTTTTTACTTGTAATAAACTCTCCTGGTTTTGCAGAACCGTAAGGCAGTTAAATAAACATTTATGTTATTTTTAACGCACCGTTAACAAAACTCCGATAACCATGATTAAAAATTATATCCGGCTCCCATTTTACTTCCTCTTTTTTGTCAGTGTTGTGCTAATTCCGACTGCCTTTGGCCATCCGGCGTGGCACATAAAGCTTATGCAAAAAGCGCTTCCGATATGGGCTGAGGGTCGCGAAAAGGAGATGAATCTAACTCTCGGATTTCGCGGTGTTTTTAAGGCAACGCCAAATCAAAAGGCACAACTTAAAATCACCGCTTCCACTTTTTACCGGGTTTTCCTGAATGGCGAATTTCTCGGCTACGGCCCCGCACGTGCCGCTCACGGATATTTCAGGGTGGATGAATATAATTTAACCAAACGCCTCCTAAGCGGTGAAAACGTTATTGCCATTGAAGTTGCAGGATATAATGTAAACAGCTTTTATGCCATCGATCAGCCATCCTTTCTTCAAACCGAGCTGGAATCGGACGGCCACATACTCCTTGCAACAGGAAAGACTCCGGGGTTTGAACCATTTCAACTAAATGAGCGGCTGCAGAAGGTGGAACGGTACAGTTTTCAGCGCGCCTTCACCGAATATTACCGGTTGACCAACGGTTCCGACCACTGGAAAACATCCCCAGGGGTCCCTATCGAAACGTTAAAAACGGCAGTGGTGACTTCCGGCAAACTGATTCCCCGGAATCTTTTGCTCCCTGAATTCTCGGTTGTCCATCCGCTCACGAACTGCGTCCGCGGAACTATTCAATGGATTAAACCTGCCAGGTACTACAAAGACAGGTCGCTAAGACTGATCAATGACAAGTTTAAAGGATACCCCGAACAGGAACTGGAAGTACTCCCCTCGCAGACTATTCAGGAGATTTCAGATAAAACACAGGAGAAAACAGTTATTCCATACCATTCGGAAGATATTCTGCTAAAAGAAAACGAATTTTCCACTTTTGATTTCGGTACCGATCTCACCGGATTTATCGGGACAAAGATTACCTGCACAGAGAAAACCAAAATTTATTGCTATTTCGATGAAATACTAACCGATGGTGATGTAAACACAAAAAAACGGATGGCCGATGTGAATAACCAGGTCGTCTATGAACTTGAACCCGGAACCTATAACCTCGAATCTTTTGAGCCATACACCCTCAAATATCTGAAAATCATTGTAACGCAAGGTTCCTGCACTGTTGGGGATCTCTGGCTCAGAGAGTACGCTTATCCCCAAAATCCAAAAGCATCGTTTAAAAGCAGCAACACAAAACTCAACGATATTTATTCCGCTTCCCGTCAGACATTCCGGCAAAATGCAGTGGATCTGTTGACCGATTGTCCCTCGCGCGAAAGGGCGGGCTGGTTATGCGACAGCTACTTCTCGGCTATCATGGAAAAAGATTTTACCGGATATTCGGCTGTGGCACACAATTTTTACGAAAACTATGCGCTCCCCGCCAGTTTTCAATTTCTTCCAAAAGGGATGATCCCGATGTGTTATCCGGCAGACCACAACGACGGCGTTTTTATCCCTAATTGGGCCATGTGGTTTGTGATTCAGGTGAATGATTATGCCCACAGGGGTGGCGATCCCGTTTTAATTGCCCGCCTGAAACCGCGCATAAAAGCTCTTCTGAAGTACTGTGCCAAATTTGAAAATAAAGACGGACTGCTGGAAAACCTCCAAAGCTGGGTCTTTGTCGAATGGTCCAAGGCCAACAGTTTCGTTAAGGGGGTGAATTATCCCACCAATATGTTATACAGCGCCGTTCTGGCCAGTGCGGATGAATTATACCATAATGACTCGTGGCGGAAAAAATCGGAACGGTTAAAACAAACGGTTCTTCAACAGTCGTATAACGGAGCATTTTTTGTCGATAATGCGCTCAGAGACAAAGAGGACAAACTGGTGATCACCACCAATACCACCGAAGTTTGTCAGTATTATGCCTTTTTCTTTAACATCGCCTCACCCGAAACCCATCCTGACTTATGGAAAAAGCTTACCACCGAATTCGGACCAAAACGCGATGACAAGGTGATCTATCCCAAGGTTTTCAGGGCCAATGCCTTCATCGGAAATTACCTGAGAATGGATATACTTTCGCGTTACGGGTTGAGAACACAGTTAATGAATGAGATTCAGGACTATTTCTACGCGATGGCTCAGAGCACCGGCACCCTTTGGGAAAACATGGGGGCGCAGGCGAGCTGTAATCATGGTTTCGCATCCTATATCGGACATGTACTGTACCGTGATGTACTGGGAGTCAGCCGGATTGATTATCTCGCCAGAGAGATTACCATTCAGTTTACCGACAGCGAATTAATGGAATGTAATGGTGCAATCCCCATTGATGGCAACGCAATAGAACTTATGTGGAACCGGGTAGGCAATCAGATTAATTACCGGATAAAAACACCCCCCGGATATCGGGTAACTATTGATAACCGCAGTTCATCAAAACTTGTGGAATTAAAGTGATGGTTATGCGCACCATAACCGAAACAGCTCTTTAAGCAGCTGAAATTATTCTGTCCAATTAAATGATGCGGTAAAATATGATCCTTTAAATAGAAATATCCCTATGATTGGTCATAGAGTCCAAACATCTATTCACTTTAGAAATACAATGAGCATTAAAACCGAATCCATCCTGTTTTTTCTTCTGATGATTATCCTTTCAGCCGGGGCGCAGAATTACAATTCCAAATCAACCCTGCCCAATGCCTTACCAGCCCCTCCGAATATGGATAATCGGCTAAATCAGGTTCAGAAATCAACCCTTGAAAACGTCATCCTTGTTTATAAGACCCATTTTGATATCGGCTATTCCGAACTGGTGGATCAGGTTGTTCACGATTACCGCACCTCAATGGCAGACCGCGTGATTGAAGCGATAGATAAAAACCGCACCCAGCCAAAGGAGAAACAATTTGTCTGGACCATTTCAGGGTGGCCGATGAAGCAGATGTTATGGGAAGGTCAGGAGCCGGAGCGAAAGACTAAAATTGAACAGGCCATCCGTGACGGGAATCTTGCCATACACGCCTTTCCGTTCACCGTACATTCAGAAACTTCCGATCCGGAGGATCTTGTGCGAGGTCTTAATATCTCCTCCACCCTGGACAGGAAGTACGGGATACCTCTCTCCATCAGCGCAAAAATGTCTGATGTCCCGGGTCATTCGTGGATCATCCCGACACTTTTCACCCATGCAGGGATACGTTTTTACCATATGGGAGGGCCGGTTGTCAACATGGAACTTGGCCTGCCACCCTTTTTCTGGTGGGAAGGCCCTGATGGTTCCAGGCTTCTCACCCTTTACAATAACGGGTATGGAAACACCCCCCTTCCTCCCGCAGGCTGGCCTTATAAAACATGGGTGTATATCAATATGACCGGTGACAACCAGGGGACAGCCGATCCCGGATCAATCGCAAAAGACCTTGAATTTTACAGGAGCCGAGGGATTAAGGCCAAAGTGGGAAGGATGGATGATTTTGCCGAACTGATTATGAAGGAGGATTTAAGTAAACTACCCATAGTTCGCAGTGATATTGGTGATGTGTGGATTCATGGAACGATGAGCATGCCTGAAGCCACAAAAACGGCCCAAAACATCAGGCCTTCAATAGGTGCATTCGATGAACTCTCAACGCTCGAAACGATATGGGGCATTTACCGCCCTGACCAGCGCAGGATAATCGCTGATGCCTATGAACAAAGCCTTCTTTACAGCGAACATACCTGGGGACTGGCCAACCAGCATTATCTGAAAGTACCCTATGGGAAGGATTGGGAGGATTTATGGGAAAGGGGACTGCCTCCCCAATACCGGCTGATGGAGGAGTCATGGAACGATAAAGCCGGTTATATCAATACAGTGAAAAAGCTGATTAATGGTCCATACCGCGATGCAGTAGCTACCCTTGCCGACAATGTCCGGCTCGATGGAAACCGCCTCGTTGTTTACAATCCGCTTCCCTGGAAACGGGATGGAGTCATCGATCTGGATACCCACCTTTTCTTTGGTGACGATTTTGTCTCACTTCAGCCAGCGGACGGCGGACCGGCCATTGCAGTGGCGCATGAATACCCGGCCATTGAAGCCAGGGCTCCGATGTCGCGGTTTGTGGCCAAAGATATTCCGCCCATGGGCTATCGCACCTATATCGCTTCACAGGTAAAGCCCGCCGATCCCGGCTTGACCGCAGATCTTCACTCGGGGACCATTGAGAGTCCCTTCTTTAAAGCAATAATCGATGCCAAACGGGGAAGGATTGTCAGTTTGACCGATAAAAAATCGGGAAAAGAGATGGTTGATCCGGATGCGCCACAGGGTTTTGGCCAGTATTTCTACGAGCGGTTCGCCTATACACAGATTTATGACTGGATTGCCAAATCCCTTTATCCGAAATACAAGGCACACAAGTTTTGTTTTACGGCCTACGACATGCCCCAGGGAACCACATACGGTTCCGCACTTCCTGAAAATATGGATCTCTCTGTAGAGAAAACGACTATAGATGTAAAGGCGGTAATGACCGGAACAATTCCCGGTCCGGGAGAGCCTCAAAAGATTTCAATCACGCTGGTCCTTTCCGCTTACACCCCAACTGCAAGGCTGGAAGTAAGCTGGCAGAAACAACCCGATACCTGGCCCGAGACAGCATGGATTGCCCTTCCGTTTAAATGTGAAAACCCGCGATTCCGGCTGGGGCGGGGCGGCGCTGATGTAGATCCTTTAAAAGATATGGTTGTTGACAATTCCAATTATCATCTCTGGTGGGTCAACACGGGAGTTGCAATCTTTAATGGAGTAACCGGCGCCGGCTACGGAATCTGTTCACCTGACCTGCCATTAGTGAGTCTCGATGAGCCGGGGGAGTATCACTTCGATAAACATTTTGAACCGAAAAAACCTTATCTCTATCTGAATCTTTACAACAATCACTGGCGCACTAATTTTCCGGCATGGATCGGAAACGGACAACGCATGTCTGCCCGGGTTACCATCCGTGCTTTTGACAAATTCTCCGCCGAAAGTGCACTCTTCACCCCGGGGATGGAGACACGGGTACCGCTGCAGGCAACCTGTTCAAAAGTAAAAAACGGAAAACTGCCGGTGACACAAACGGGGCTTTCCCTTTCGCGCAAGGGGATATCGGTGACTGCCTTTGGTCCCAATCCGGATGGGGAAGGGACAATTCTGCGTGTGTGGGAACAAGGGGGAAACAGCGGTAAACTCGAGGTCACACTTCCCGCAGGATCTCCGTTCACGAGCGCCTTACCGATAAACCTCAGAGGGGAAAAGAGCGGGGAGCCTGTTCTGATAAAAAATGGCAAACTCGTCTTTAATCTGAATGGTTATGCCCCGGCAAGCTATCTTTTGAAGAAGTAAGAGCTTCAAAGATCTGCTCCCAAATATTGAATATGATGCTTCTGTGATGGATTGAGTACTTAAATTTAAGCTATTTCACTCGTCCGCTCCAATTAAAACCGGAAGTTATTTAAGGAAACTATGCCGGAGTTTTCGCTTAACTTAATGACTTTGCCCGGATGGGATTGACAACTAATTTAATACAGAATCTCCGTTTTTTCTTAGGATATGGCGATAAATATCCGGAGACTGTTTAAAATCCCATCAGGGATTAAACAGGGGTAGAAACAAGAATAAAAACGCAGGGTTTCGTCCCGTACGGGACGAAATATTTTACATGATCATTCACCTTCTACAGATATTTTATGCCTCGGGCATAATCTTAATAAAAAATATCTCACCTAACTGACAACAAGTTACAGAATTCAAACGGTTACTTAAAGGAAGCTGGCTCAAAAGCCGGAAATTTAAAGCCAGAATCGCAAACGGCACGCAAGGTAGGTGGTTCACCTAACACCATTACCCCAAGGTACAAAGATTGCCTCTATACCTTAGGTTGTTCCATTCACCGAATAATTGGTTGCGAACTTACTTAACAGGTTCGGCCTTCAGAAACCTGAATGCGTAATATTCACAGGGTCCTTTGCCGATGTTGGTGAGTCCGTGTAAATCATTTCCCACTACGAATACAAACGATCCTGCACCATAGGGATAATGTTTTCCATTGATCAGCATCTCCACCGTACCCGATCTGACCAGAATAATCTCATCATCGGGATGCGTATGAGGAGGATGGCTATTTATACCCGCGAGCAGCGTTGTGACATGCATCTCAAATTCATACAGGAAGTTGGTCGGCCGCTTGAAGAATTTACGGGTACCCCCCTTCTCCGTGGCAGTGAAAATTGCATCCTCCCATGGCTGGATTTCGGAGTTCAATTTTCCGGCAGGGTTCTTCAGGACATTCCGGTCCTGATTTTCCCACTGTAACATAAAATAGCTGGCCGGCTTATTCCCCGGATTCTCAATAGTGAGTTTTTCCCCGGCAAGAAGCAGAACGACACAACCGCCTTTGAGCAGCTTCTTTTCGCCGTTTAATGTTTGCAGAATCTCTCCATCCCTGACGATGATCAGTTTTTCATACCTTGTCTGGATATCTGTTCCTGAAACGCTTTTCCCCGGATTGAGGGTGGTTGCATGGACATCCAGGTAATCGAGCTGGTTGGTGCTGCCAGTAAGAAACTGCCTGCATTCACCGCTGCTGGTCATTGTCACACTGGTTTTTTCCCAGCTAAAGAGATCTGATTTAATTGGAGCTTTGGCCGTTGCAACTACAGAGACCAGCGAAAAGAATAAAACAAAACCTAAAACGGATAATTTCATGATGTTGTATTTGGAAAATTGGGTATGGATAGCTGCGAATCGGAACAGCTGAATTCCGACATCCACAAAGATATCTTTCATTTGCAATAATCAGGGTACTACCTGACCAGGAAAAACAAAAATCGGACTGCTCCGTTTCACGAATAAATTGACAATTAATTTTCAGGGTGCATTACACCTTTAGGTTTTTAATGACTAACTTTCGGAAAATATCATGAAGTTGTTTCAAAAGTGAAAAATTTAAACATAGAGGCCATAACGGAAAACTGAATAGCGCCAGGGGAGTAGTGAAACTCCAACCTCAAAAGAGCGAACTTTGGAAAGATAATCAGGTTGATTTTCACCGGGCTCCGCGAGGTCATATATTAATGGAAAGGAGTGCAATAATAATACCTGTGACTCCGGCAAGTCATAGGTATCTTCCTTCGATCAATATCTATAATCATGCAAACCCTTTGGGTCTGAAAGATAACAGAATTCAAGTTTAAACAACGATTGAGAGTTATCCGGGAGTTACAAAGGGTAGTCAAAAATTAATCGTTACAGGAAAAAGAGTTTTACTACGACCTCAGAATATGATCTTTAACGGGGAATTCACAAACTAAAAATGGCGGCAAAATGGGAAAAGTAAAAATACCACCGATCAAACTGCTGTCTATGGCAGCGATTGCAGGCAACATCTTTTTTATGCTATGGATTACGGTTAACGGTCTGAAGGAGCATTTCCGCGGAACAATCTATGAAAAGCTCTCCTATGCCGCCCTTATGATACTCTTGCTGGTCAACTCTCTGCTTATCTTTTTTCGCAGGAATCATAACTGAATTTTGGCTTCCGGAGCAAAAACATCAATTCCCGCAGCAACTTTACAGATTACCATCGCAAAAACATCAATTACCATCGCGAGTTTACAGAGTACCATAGCAAAAACATCAATTAACATCGCGAGTTTACAGATTACCATAGCAAAAACATCAATTAACATCGCGAGTTTACAGATTACCATAGCAAAAACATCAATTAACATCGCGAGTTTACAGATTACCATAGCAAAAACATCAATTCCCATCGCAAGTTTACAGATTACCATGGCAAAAACATCAATTCCCATCGCAAGTTTACAGATTACCATAGCAAAAACATCAATTCCCATTGCATGTTTACCGATCTGACCCCCGGTTTGCAGGAGTCCCAGGGCCTGAAACAAAAAACCCTGCAGGAATTATCTCAGTCCTTCAGGGAATTTCGTTTTATGGGATATCAAAAATGGGGGAATGTCGGGTGATATTCTCTGTCAGGTTGCCGGAGGGTTATCTTCTTCTTGTAAAATTAATACCGCTGACCGAATTGTACTGGGAACTCTTAACGCCGTAGGCCGATTTTACGTAGAGTTTCGAATCCATAGCGATATCCACCAACCCCGTTTTTGCGGCATAGAGCACGGCATCGCGTTCTGCCCGGGCGGCATTTGCTTTTGCATCCGCCGTTTTAACAGTTGAGTTGACCAGAATTAAGGAGGCAAGTTTAGCGTTCAGCGAATCAATAGCCAGATCAGGTTCGTTAGGTTTGTAAGCCGCAATTGTACTTAACAGCACGATTAATCTCCTGAAATTTTCGGTTTTGGTATTAAATGAACCGCTGTGCATTTTATTGGTCTTGGATGGTTCACCGTTTTGAGTTCCACCGTCACCATTGCCGGCGGGGGTGATCGCTGTTGCGCGCCTGTTTCGAAATTCACGTACGATTGAAGCCCCCTGTTCGATGGTTTGTTCAGAGACGTCAGAAATACGCAGCGCATTCAATACGCGGGTTACCAGCGGATCGAGTGCATTAAAAACATCCGTTCTGGCCGAGATGGTATTGCTACAGGCACTTTCTGCCTCCGTTACCACGATAAGAACCTCATCGCCCCGGGCTTTGACCTGTTTTTGGTTTGGAATCGAAAGTCTTGTTTCGGCCGGATCGTAACCGGGTTGAAAGGTGGCAACCCTTTCGGTCAGGACTTCCATGTTGTCGACATTCTGCTGATTGCTTTTTTTACCTAAGTTCATAATACCTGAATTTTTTGAGTTTATAAATCGTGTTTCAGCGCCAAATTTTATTTAAGACAACCAAATCTACGGTAGAATTCCTTGAATAGTTGGTTATAAACGGATATTTACGGATATAAACGGAACTATCCGGTTAAAATCGGATAAGGGGATGACCGGAGAGAAAAACAGTGAAAAAATTAAACCGCAGAGAATCGCTCCGGAGATAGAGAATCGCGGAGGGCCGCACAGGGTTAATTATACCCACTAACTTCTTACTAATTTTGCGCCTTCTTCGCGCCACTCCGCGGTAAAAAAAGAGGTTTAATACAACCCCCGATCCTTCGGGGAGGGGGAGATATTGTACAATAACCATAAACCCGCAACCCGGAATGGATTGAATAAATATGAGGGGGAAAATATAATCGATACTCAAAAAGGACCACCTGGAGGTCAAATGTTTATAGCAAAAAGGACAAAATTTTGGTACGACTCCGCCGGAGTCGCAGGTGTATCTTTACATTTGGATTTCTATAAACCTGCAAACCCTCCGGGTTTATGATCCCCCTCGTTTGCAATGAGGGGATTATGGTTATGAGTTTGAAACTCATATGCCTGGACATTCTCGCTTAAAATAAGGCTGAAAAATGAAAATTATTACATGGGTTAAGCCAATCTTACTTGTATTTCCCTGAACTTCCCTAACCCTTTACTTCGGCTGTGCTCCACCAAAGGAGGATAAAGATAGCAGGATACCTTTCGACCACATTTATCTTCAAAACTAAAGAGGATCAAGGCCCTGAAAGGGCCATATATCAATAACCCCCGGTAAACGAATGAAGTGAGCGCAACCCGGGGTTAATGATCATCTGGACACTGCGGCGTGTACAAAGTCTCAATTGAAAATCCGGCCAGCTTTCGCTGCAAGTGCGCAACCTGATCCGAATGGAGGTATATTGAATGCAATTATACCTGATACCCAAACCGCACCCTATGTTCTGCCAACCGTTGCAGGGAAAGATAAAATATTTTTTCTTTGGATGGAATTTTTTATATTTCTGTTGTGCAGGTAGGGCATTTTTTACTTTGATTTATTCTCTGATAATCCAATTAAAAAAGTTGAGATATCTTCACTTTCATTTGGATTCTCATCTGTCATTTCCAAAGATTCAAATTCATGAAAGTCATGATCTAAATCAGGTGAATAATTATCAAAACTTAGTTTTGGAATATTCCACTTTTCAGGGATAAAAAATTCACCTTCAATAAGATTTTGACGTATTGACCATTCTATTTTTTCAAGACTAAAGAAATTATGATTTTTAAATATGACTTCTCCAAATTCTTTATAATTACCTGCATCTCTATATAGATAATTAAATTTTATATTATTGTTTAAAGCGTTCATTATTGTGATATTTTAAAAATTCAAAATCAGGAAGGAATCTGGAAGGCAGGATCATTTCCCTATCTTGATACTTAATGAAAAAATTATTTACCCAGTCATTCTTTGTTTGCTTAAGAAGTATTGGCGAAATTTTTATTTGAAAATTAGTAGTTATTGTTAATAAACCATTTTCAAAGGCTTTATCGTGTAATGCATTTAAGGCAATTCCATTTCTTGGATTTAATCTATTCTTCTCGTCTATACCCCAAGGTCTAATATGACTTGCTATTAAAAGTTCAGATTGTTGAATTCCAGTTATGCAACAGCAATCGTTATAAGAAGACATTATTAAACTTCTAAAAAAAGATTGATTAACTCGTACTTTTACAATCTGTTCTCTTGTTTTTCCTTCCTTTGGAAGCTCATCTTCTTGAATATGATTCAATTTTTCTACCGTTGTCTTTTCATAACTTGCAAGCAATTTTTCACTTTCATATGGAAGAACATCCCAATTATTATAGAACTCGTTCCATATTATTCTGTCTAAATTACTTGCATTTGAAGCACCTTTAATTCCTCTTGCTTTAAGACTAGGATCAAGACTTGCGAAATTAACTAACTTAAAAGCAACAGAATTGGGAGTTCTTCCAATAAGATTGGCTAAATTTATAACATCTGGATTCAACCTATGTAATCTACCGAAAGGTAGTTTGCAATAAAGATTTATGGCAAGTATCAATTCATTACTGGTCCATAATTTTTGTCCTTCCTTCATCTTTAATAATTTAATTATTCTCTTCAATCAAAAAATTAAATCTGCAATTTACTGTCAAACATTTATGAAGCTGTGTTTTTTTAGGCGTATCATAAAAATCAAAAATAATTCCGGTTAGATTGCCACATTTTGGACATGTTGTAGGCTGATCGCTCATAATATAAAGTTCAAAATATTCCACCAATATCTAATGAATTAAGAAATCATTATTTTACTAAAGTACCAATATTTCTTGTTAAATATTTATAATCCAAAAATAGCTGCATTTAGGATTCCCGTCAACGGACTATAAGTCAAATTCAGATTATTGAAACAATGTGATGATAATTTTTAAAAGGAAATTGTACGGATATTAATCTTCAAAAGGAATTTTTATTGATTGGCGATTTAAATGTTCTTTTTTTGCATATATAAGAGATTCTCTTTGCGATTCTATGAACATGCAACCGGAATCCATGGGCAAACAAAAACCTCCTCACCACGATCTCGGGTTGGGTATCTTTCCCCCGGACGCGGCTCATATTGTAACTGCGGGTCTGCGGATTATGTACATCGGTCATATAACAAAGATAGGAAGGTAATTTGAAGATTTGAAAATGAGGCGATGAGGCAATTTGAAAATTAAAAAACAATTCATTCAGGCGGCAGATTGATTGGGCGGTGGCACTCTTCGAACGTTTGCTTACTCACGGAATGCTGGGGAAATGGGGAACGGGGAGGAGTGGGGATTTTGGATTTGCAAATTTTTAAGGCCATCCAAAAACAGAAGAAGATCATTTTATTACACGGGTTGAGCTCTGAAAGAGCGGATATCTCAATAACCGTGGGTGCAAACCCACGGACAATGGAGCACTGGCTTCTCAGCCCCAAAGGGGTTGAACAAGAACGTTATGGGAAATAACGGCAATAATATTCAACCACTGCGTGGCTGATGACTATTGCTGTCTTCCTACCCCCGGTTACGCAAGCTTTACCGGGGGTTATTGAAATTTAGCCACTGCGTGGCTAAAGGATCACAGACAATTTATATCCTGCATTTGGAGAAACCGTGGGGGAAATTCGTCAGCAGGCTTCATTGAACTTCTGTTCATCAACGGGTTGCAGGAAACGGGGAGGAGTGGGGATTTTGGATTTGCAAATTTTTAAGGCCATCCAAAAACAGAAGAAGATCATTTTATTACACGGGTTGAGCTCTGAAAGAGCGGATATCTCAATAACCGTGGGTGCAAACCCACGGACAATGGAGCACTGGCTTCTCAGCCCCAAAGGGGTTGAACAAGAACGTTATGGGAAATAACGGCAATAATATTCAACCACTGCGTGGCTGATGACTCTTGCTGTCTTCCTACCCCCGGTTACGCAAGCTTTACCGGGGGTTATTGAAATTAAGCCACTGCGTGGCTCAAGGATCACAGACAATTTATATCCTGCATTTGGAGAAACCGTGGGGGAAATTCGTCAGCAGGCTTCATTGAACTTCTGTTCATCAACGGGATGCAGGAAACGGGGAGGATTGTAAGAGTAGGAGATTTGCAAATTTTTAAGGCCATCCAAAAACAGAAGAAGATCATTTTCTTACACGGGTTGAGCTCTGAAAGAGCGGATATCTCAATAACCGTGGGTGCAAACCCACGGACAATGGAGCACTGGCTTCTCAGCCCCAAAGAGGTTGAACAAGAACGTTATGGGAAATATTTCTCGTCAATTTCGATCCCATGTTCTTTAAGCAACCTTCGCAATTCGTCTTCGAAGGACTCAACATTATGGTGTTCCTGTTGATATTTTATATAGTTAACAATCATATCCTTATCTTTATTTGCATAGGTAAAGGCAGCATATCCTTCCGCCCATCCGACAAATGCAGGGAACTTTCCTGATTGCTTAAGCCATAGTGATGCCGAAGTTTTAATGTCTCTCATAAAATCAGCCAAAGCAATTGTGGGTTTTAAGTCGCATAAAATATGAATATGATCCTCCATCCCATTAATGCGATAGAGAAAGCAACCTTTATTTTTTAGTATCCCTGAAAAGTAGGCATAGAGTTCTCTGGAATGTTCTGGTAGGAGTGTTTTCCGTCCATCTTTTGTCCTAAAAACCACATGATATAAGATTTGACGATAGCTTGACATCGCAGATAATTTTCAGTATAAGTAAATTTACAAAATATTGGATTTGATTGTTAAGTCAGTGAGGAATTTATTGCTTAATGAAACGGCATAATATTCAACCACTGCGTGGCTGATGACTATTGCTGTCTTCCTACCCCCGGTTACGCAAGCTTTACCGGGGGTTATTGAAATTTAGCCACTGCGTGGCTGAGGCTTCTCCTTTATTTATATCGCTGGTAATAGGAACACAAGATCCTTACGGCCCTGCAACCGGAGTTTATCAGATTCAACCACTGCGTGGCTGAGGATTCTTGCTGTCTTCCTACCCCCGGTTACGCAAGCTTCACCGGGGGTTATTGAAATTAAGCCACTGCGTGGCTCAAGGATCACAGACAATTTATATCCTGCATTTGGAGAAACCGTGGGGGAAATTCGTCAGCAGGCTTCATTGAACTTCTGTTCATCAACGGGTTGCAGGAAACGGGGAGGAGTGGGGATTTTGGATTTGCAAATTTTTAAGGCCATCCAAAAACAGAAGAAGATCATTTTATTACACGGGTTGAGCTCTGAAAGAGCGGATATCTCAATAACCGTGGGTGCAAACCCACGGACAATGGAGCACTGGCTTCTCAGCCCCAAAGGGGTTGAACAAGAACGTTATGGGAAATAACGGCAATAATATTTAACCACTGCGTGGCTGAGGATTCTTGTTGCTTTCACACCCCCGGTTACGCAAGCTTCACCGGGGGGTATTGAAATTCAGCCACTGCGTGGCTGAGGATTCTCGCTGTTTTCTTACCCCCGGTTACGCAAGCTTTACCGGGGGTTATTGAAATTAAGCCACTTCATGGCTCAAGCCGCCATTCTCATCTCCACCCCCCCAAATCATCAAACCCGACCTTGTCCTATTTTTTGGAGGTTTGGGTATAACCTACCCAAACTTATTTTCCTATCTTCGGCCTTTCAATTCCCTGATTATGTTTATCCGGCTTACGATTCCTCTCATCCTGCTATGCCTACTCTTCGCATCCGGAGCGAAAGCCGGCGCTGTTCCCTCTTCCAGGGAGGAGAACCTTCCCTCTTCGGTAGATATGGAGATTTTTTCAGTTTCGAAAAAGAGTACCCATATGCTTTTAGGTTCAGTTAACCAGCGGTTTGTAATCCATGCCCGAAAAACCACGGGAGCGATTAAACTGGATGGTATCGTCGACGAAGCCGACTGGCTTAAAGCCGAGGTGGCAAAAGATTTCTACATGGTCCTCCCCTACGATACGGGCCACAGTGTCGCCAAGTCGGAAGTGCGGATGGTCTATGATGATAAGGCGTTCTATCTTGCAATCGTTTTTCATGACACGATCCCCGGAAAGCGCCCGGTTGAATCGTTGAGAAAGGATTTTGTATTTGCCAACAACGACAACTTCCTGGTATTTATTGATTCGTTTAACGACCTGACGACGGGTTACTCCTTTGGGGTGAATGCCGCCGGCGCCCTCTGGGACGGCACGATGGACAAGGGTCAGGGGGTAAATCTGATGTGGGATTGCAAATGGGAGTCCAGGACTAAAAACTATCCCGACAAGTGGGTTACCGAAATGAGGATTCCATTTAAGTCGATCCGTTACAAGAAAAAGGTCGATCACTGGAATATCCAGTTTTCGCGGCAGGACCTGAAACTGAATGAGAAGTCGGCCTGGGCGCCGGTTCCGCGACAATTTCCCACCGCGACTCTGGCTTACGCGGGACAGGTTAAATGGGACTCCCCGCCACCCGAATCGGGTCTTCGTCTGGCGTTGATTCCCTACCTGCTGGGGGGTGCCTCGCGTGATTTCCAAAACGGACAAAAGATACAATACCATAAGAATTTCGGGTTTGATGCCAAACTTGGGTTATCCTCGGCATTAAATCTCGATCTTACCTATAATCCCGATTATTCGCAGGCCGATGTGGACGACCAGGTAACCAATCTTCAGCGCTTTGAACTCTATTATCCCGAAAAAAGACAGTTCTTCCTCGAGAACAGCGGTCTGTTTGGCAATTTCGGGAACACCAATATCAATCCCTTCTTTTCGCGCCGCATCGGTCTGGATGCTCCGGTAAACGGCGGCGCCCGGTTAAGCGGCAAGATCGGGAATGACTGGCGCCTCGGGGTTATGGATATGCAAACCGGGAAGTCGGGTGATACCCTTGCGCGGAACTTCTTCGTAGCCACTGTCCAGAAGAAGGTATTCGCGCGGTCGAGCTTCGGGCTGATCTTTGTCAACAAGGAACATCTGGATATCCCTTCCGCCTGGCACGGAAACAGTTATAACCGGGTGGCAGGAGTTGAATACAACCTGGCAGGGAGGGATAATTTCCTCACCGGGAAGCTGTTTGCCCAAAAATCATTTTCTCCGCATGCCACATCCGGACAGGAGTTTACCCAGGGATTTAATGTCGCCTATTCGCGGAAAAACTATCTGCTCGAATTTATCCAGCTTTATGCCGGGAGAGATTTTAATGCCGAGACCGGATTTGTTCCGCGCATCAACTTCCTGGAATTTAATCCCAGGATCACCCTGAAATTTTATCCTAAAAGCAATCTGCTGGAATATCATGGGTTCCTGACGGAAGTCAATAATTTTTACAAACCAGACAACAAACAGATTACCGACCGCAACGTAGGATTTGATTACTTTTTCATTTTCAAGAGCCGGGCGCGCATCGATTTGAAGGGCTACAACCACTTTATTCTCCTGCAGCAGAATTTTGACCCGACAAACCTGGGAACCAATTATCTCCTTTCGGGAAACGGTTACAACTGGAATGAGGCTTCCGCACAGTTTGTTTCGGATAACCGGAAGAGCATTAAATTTGATTTTACGACCGGGTACGGCGGTTTTTACAATGGCAGGCGATGGTATGTCCAGGGGTCCTTCAATTACCGTTTTCAGCCTTACGGGAATATCTCACTGGTATACAGCTACAATTATCTTGTGCTGCCGGTTCCCTGGCAACCAACCCGCTTCTGGGAGCTGGGGCCCAAACTCGATGTGACTTTTACCAATAAGCTCTTCTTCACAACTTATGTGCAGTACAATCAGCAGGCAGATAACCTGAATATCAACGCCCGGTTTCAGTGGAGGTACAAACCGGTTTCGGACATCTTTCTGGTCTATACCGACAACTATTTTCCGGGAATTATGAAGGTGAAAAACCGGGCGCTTGTTTTAAAGTTCTCCTATTGGTTTAACTGATCCTTTTCTATCTATTAAGTAATCGGAAAGATATAATGTACTATTTAAAATATTGGTTTTCTCCTTTTTGACCCCTCTAAATCTCCCACATTCTGAACATAACCTTCCTTTTAATCCCCTCCTTTCCACTCCTTTGGAGGGGTTGGGGAGGTCAGGGGTCAGGGGAGATCAAAAGTGGAAACAAATAATTACGACATTAAATTGTTCTTATTACTTATAATTCCGGACGGGAGGATCAAATCAATGGATTAGCTTCAGGACGCCATCGCTCACCCGGTCAATTTTTACGGTCAGCCGGTGTCTCTGCTGATCAAAAACACAATCTGCTGAATCCCTGAGTTCAACTTCATTGAATAATACCTTTGCGGGTCTTTTTTCCATTCTCACGGTATAAACAGAGGGTTTCCTGGCATCAGTCACCGTAATTTCGACCAGACCCGGAAGATTTCTCATTGTCAGGGTTGTGGCTCCGCTTTTGTCGGGATGATAAAGGGTGAACGCATGATCCATTCCAGGATAAATCAGCCAGGTATCTTTGCCCGTATTGGTCTCATCTCCCAACCCGGTATAGGAACGCTGAATGTTCAGAGGGATCAATGCCCCTTCCCGGATAAAGACGGGAAATTCACCAAGCGGGAACGTTTTTTCAAATGTTGTTTTCCCTTCATACACCTCACTATCCTGAAAGAAATAGCGCCATCTCCCCTTAGGCAGGGTGACCTTGTTTATCAGATCATCCTGGTAGATGGGGGCGATTAAAAAATCCTCTCCAAAAAGATAGTGGTATTTCCCGTCGACAGGTTTCTGAAGTACTCTACCCCCCTGGTGACCCGTGACCACATAACTGTACATATAAGGAACAAGCTCGGTATGCAGCCACGAAAACTTCCGGATGATCTCCAGTTCCTGTGGAGTCCGCCGCCAGAGAGCCCGTTCGCCGTGTCCTCCATTCAGAAAGAGTCCGCAAAAGGCTGAAAACTGAGCCCACCGGATATAGAGGCGCGGAGGAATCTTACTTCCTGAAAAACCTGCCACGTCTGAACCAATAATATTGTAACGCAGCTTTGCGGCCGATAAAATACTCTGGAGAGCCATTTCAAAACCGCCAATGCCTGTTACGATCAGGTCTTTTTTCTTATTTCCGTCATCGACCAGGGTTTCACTGGTTTTCCAAATGTGTTTCTGATCGCCAACCCACGTTACGGGAGCAGCATCGAGCGGGGCAAATCCTTCGGGATGAAAATTCTGATCGATGGAACGTCCCAGGGTGATGAATTCCGGATTTTTTGTTAATCCATACCGGTATTCATCGCGGTAAAAATGATCCATATAGGTCCTCAGGCTCATGAGCCCGGAAAAGGTTGTTCGGTACAAAAACGGAACCGGACCAGCCATATACCAGGAAAGGGTGGCCGTATCATCGAGCTTCCAACCATCGATGCCATAATCGAAAACCGATTGCTGCATCCCTCGCCACCAGGTCATCGCCTGAGGATTTGAATAATCAATAAATCCCCCTTTACCTTTCCACCATGAGTTTTGCTGACCATTACCGGTCAGGTAACCTTTTGATTTGGCCTCACTGAACCAGTCTTCCGAATTCAGGACAGGGGTATCCTTATTTAAGCTGTTTACCATAGTGGTTGTCCACATCACGATCCGGTAGCCATTCGTTTTCTTCTTTGCAAACCACTCTTTGGGGTGGGGATAACGGATGGTGTCTACCCGGTAATCATTAAAACGCATGCACCACGGACTATCAATATTGATGGTCCGCACCGGAATATCGTATCTCTGATACCCATTTACCAACGTATCCACGGTGGCCGCATTGTTGAAATCGTTATCCCAGATCCAGCACTCGAGCGCCCATGGCGGTGTCAGGGGGGGATTGGTATGTCGCTGACCGTTAAAGAATAATCCCCAAAGCGGGTATGCCACATAAAAATAAAAGACGACCAGTATGATTGCCAGCGTGATCATACTGGTCTTTCCAATTTTTCTTAAATTCGTTTTCAGCATAGTTCGGGATAATAAATGTTTTGAAAGTTCAGGTTTAGCTCAGCAGGCGCAAAGTTACATCAAACAACTTTGAATCGGATTTTTAAAACATAGCATTTGTGATCTCTGCTGAGTTAGCGGGAAAAAAGGTTTGGAAGAGGTCAAAAGAGGAACTAAATAATTGCAACATTCATAGTGTCTCTACTTAATCTCATCTCCTATCATTTTCTTTATCAATCCATCAACATTTTCTGTTAATTTTGGCAGTAATTATTTAAGCTGAATAGATATGCGTAACCCGACTATCGAAAAACAATTGAAGTTAGATGAACGTTATCTGAGGATGGCCATGGTTTGGGCCGAGAATTCTTATTGTATCCGGCGTCAGGTGGGCGCTTTGCTGGTAAAGGACAAGATGATTATATCCGACGGGTATAATGGAACCCCTTCCGGCTTTGAGAATAACTGTGAAGATGAAAATAGCAAGACCAAGCCTTATGTCCTTCATGCGGAAGCCAATGCGATTACAAAAATTGCCAAATCGCACAACAGCAGTGACGGGGCCACATTATATGTTACCTCATCGCCTTGTCTGGAATGTTCAAAATTAATCATTCAGGCAGGAATACGCAGAGTAGTTTTCTCGGAAGCGTATCACATGAATGACGGAGTTGAATTGCTTGAGAGGGCAAAGGTGGAAGTGGTAAAGGTGGTCCTCGGACAGGCAGAGAGAGGAATATAGTTTACGTATTTTTGAAAATGAATTACAAAAACAAGATGGATAACAGAACTAGAAGAATCGTAATTTGGTTACCGGCACTATTGCTTATCGCCATTTCTGCGGGGATTTTCCTTGGTGAAAGACTACAAAACCGCAGGCAATTAAACAGCAGGACCGTATTTGTCAATAATGCCAATAAGGTGGGAATGATCCTGAACCTGATTGAGAAGAACTATGTCGATACCGTCGATTCGAAACGGTTAATCGAGACGGCTATTCCCGAAATCCTCAAGCAGCTTGACCCCCATACTGTTTATATTCCAGCACGGGATATGCAGGAGGTGAGTGAGGAGATGTCGGGGAATTTCAGCGGTATCGGGGTTCAGTTCTCGATACAAAACGACACCATTATGGTAATCGATGTTATTTCGGGGGGACCTTCACAAAAACTGGGAATCAGGGCAGGCGATCGCATCGTAAAGGTGAATGATTCCATTATGGCCGGAGTCAAAGTCACCAACGATAAAGTGATGAAGAAGCTTCGCGGTGTGAAGGATACCCACGTCAAGGTGAGTATTGCCCGTAAAGGGTTTCCGGATCTCATCGCATTCGACATTACCCGGGGAGAGATCCCGCTCAACAGCGTTGAGGTTACCTATATGATCAATGCCAAAACGGGATATATCAAGGTGGGGCGGTTTGCCGAGAAGACCTATGAGGAATTTATGGCCGGAATTGAAAAGCTTGACAAATCGGGTGCCGAGCAGCTAATTATCGATTTACGCGGAAACCCCGGCGGATATCTCCAATCGGTGATTAAAATGGTGAACGAATTTCTCAATGACGGTGAGCTGGTGGTCTATACCGAAGGACGTACCCAGCCGAAAAGATCCTTCAATGCCGACAGAAAAGGGACTTACTTCGGGAAAAAGGTGGTTGTCCTTGTGGATGAGTACTCCGCCTCGGCAAGTGAAATTTTTGCCGGAGCGATCCAGGACAACGACCGGGGAACCATTATCGGACGCCGCACCTTTGGCAAGGGGCTGGTGCAGGAGCAGGTTCCATTTTACGACGGTTCGGCCATGCGACTGACTGTTGCCCGGTATTATACCCCTTCAGGACGGTGCATACAAAAATCGTATAAAAACGGCGTGGAAGATTATTACGGCGATCTGAAACGGCGGTACGCACACGGGGAACTGGAACAAAAGGACAGTATTCGTTACGCAGATACCCGCAAGTATTATACCCGGAATAAGCGGGTTGTTTACGGAGGGGGCGGTATTATGCCCGATATCTTCATAGCCGCCGATACTTCGGGAATGTCCCCCTACTATTCAAAGGTGGTCATGAAAGGTCTTGTTTATCAGTATGCCTTCGACTTTTCGGATAAAAACCGTGCACAACTCGGGAAACTGCAAACGGCCAGGGAGTTTGAAGATTACCTGTTAAAAAGAAATATTCTCACTCAGTTTACCGAATATTCAGCCAAACAGGGGATTACTGCCGATGCAAAGGGACTGGCGCTCTCGGGGAAAATCATTGAGGCCCAGCTGATGGCGTATATCGCCCGGAATATTATCGGAGAAGTGGGCTTTTACTCGGTGATCAGCAAAATTGACGCAACCCTGCTGGAAGCGATCAAGGCGCTCGAAACGAAGAAGCTGCTTGTAAAATCGAATTAACTTTTAGTTTAGCGAGCGGCTGACTTGTTCATGTTTGAACAAGTCAGCCGCTCGCTTTTTAAGGAAAGCCGCTCACTTTTTCAGGGATGCCGGAGGCGTTCGGACCCTGAACAAGTGAGCGGCTCACTTTTTCCGATTTTTTTATGTACCTTTGCAAATCACAGATCATACAAATACCTTAAAATCAAATATTGAATGGCTAAATCGCAGGACACATTTAACAAGAAAGAGAAAGAGAAAAAACGTTTAAAAAAACGTCAGGAGAAAAGCCAGAAGAAAGAGGAACGAAAAGGTAACTCAACGGGTGGTGATCTTGAAAGTATGCTGGCTTATGTGGATGAAAACGGAAACCTTACCGACACCCCGCCAGATCCCTCCAAGAAAAGAAAAGTTAACGCCAGCACCATTGAAATCAGTGTTCCCCGCAGAGAAGAGGAAGATGAGATTACCGTCAGAATTGGCCGAATTGATTTTTTCAACGATTCAAAAGGGTACGGTTTTATTAAAGAGCATGAGACGAATGAGAAATATTTCGTCCATATAAACGGGTTACTTGAAGATGTTAAAGAGGGTGATGTCGTTAACTTCGAACTTGAAAGGGGCCTCAAAGGGATGAATGCAATCAGTGTGAAAAAAGTCTGATTTATCCCTGCAGACTTTTGCCAAAAATCCGGAATCTCTTATAGACATAACCACCCATCTTCTCCATTTCAGCCCGAACTTTTGTATTGGTTTCCAGTTCGAGATGTGAATCGATTATCCTTTTCCCAAGTGCGTATGCCGATTCCATCATCTTTGTACCCATCATCACATCAAGCCCTTTGCCACGATAAGCGGGATCAATTCCCCCAAGCAGCAGATTCAGCTGTTTGGTTTTCTTGGCTGCGGCAAAGATCTTGAAAATTCCGAACGGAAATAATTTCCCTTTCGCATTCCGTATACCATCCCCGATGTGTGACATCCCGATCACGAATGCAACGACCTCATTCTTCCCGTTTACAATCACTTTGATAAACCGGGGATTAATCAGAAAGAGGTACCGGTTGGCAAAATCGTCCATCTCCTTTTCGGAGAACGGGGTAAAGCCAACAATATCGCTGAAGGTGAGATTCAGTAAATTCAGAATTGGATAGATAAAGGGTTTTACTTTGTTACGCGAGGTAAATTCAAGCACCTTCAGATCGGGGTTATTCCTGACCGCCCTCTCCCGGATCTTGTGGTAAAATTCGGGCAGCGGACTTGGAATATCGATCTTATAGACCACAAGATCAATCTCCTTGGTAAAGGCGTTCTTTTCGAGCAGTTCAACCTGGTAAGGGTAATTACAGTTTGAGGCAATAACGGCCGGTTCATCGAAACCCTCGATAAGAAAACCCTGAGGGTCTTTATCTGAGAAGGCAAGAGGTCCGATCAGTCGTTCCATCCCCTTTTCCCTGCTCCAGTTCTCAATGGCTCCAATCAGGGATGCAGCGACTTCATCGTCATTCCAGGTTTCAAAAAAGGCAAACCGGGCATTTTTCTCATTATGCAGAGCATTGTATTTCAAATGAATGATCCCCATAATACGACCGACAAGCTTCCCTTTGCGGTAGGCAAGCAACATGATTGTTTCGCAGGACTGAAAAGATTTATTCAACTTTGGATTGAAGAATTCCCAGTCATCCATGTAAATGGGGGGAACCCAGTTGGAATGATCCTTGTGAATGGCAGCAGGCAGATGAATGAATTCCCTAAGCTTACTTTTTGAGTTAACTTCCTCTATTATAATATTGTCTCCATTATTAGCCGAAGATTTAATTGTTGAACTCTCAGCTGTGTTAAGCTTCGAAAAATTCCCTGTTTTATCCATTGACAAGTTTTAAATAGCTGTTTGGTTTCTAACGAACCCGCAAGATATTTTTTTTTTATTCCAATTGCAAATTATCCCTGAATTAACCGATGAAATTATAGTGAGGGACAGCTGAGCACAACCAATTAATTAGTTGCCGGATAATCTAATGAGACCAAAACAAAATCGAATACCCGATCTTTATAAAATATTTATGGGTCGGGGAATAATCCTTACAAAACACTTATAGGTTCCAATCTATTTTTGTATAGTTATTAAATCAATAGAAATGAACGCAATAATTCTTTCAGTAACCGACAAATCCCTCGGGTCCGGAAATTTAATCGGATATTTCGTAGGGGTTATAATCGCACTGCTCATCCTTGCATACCTTATCTATTCATTGATTAAACCAGAAGAATTTTAATTATGACACCCCAGGATTTTATTCAGATAATTTTGTTTTTTGCCATTCTTACAGGGCTCACCCCTCTGCTGGGCAATTTCATGTTCAAAGTATTCACAGGGAGTAAACATATCATGTCGCCAGTTTTCGGCTGGCTTGAAAACCTGACCTATAAATTCTCGGGCATTGATCCTGAGAGTGAAACCAACTGGAAATCATATACTTTTGACATGCTGATGTTTAATTTTATCGGATTTCTTTTTGTGTTTGTGATTCAGCTCTTCCAGGCGCAACTTCCGTTAAATCCGGCCAGCCTGCCGAATGTTTCATGGCACTCGGCATTTAACACGGCGGTCAGTTTTATGACCAATACCAATTGGCAGGGGTATTCGGGAGAGACAACCCTCAGTTATTTTGTGCAGATGGCCGGGCTTACAGTCCAGAACTTTGTCAGTGCAGCCACCGGGATTGCGGTATTACTCGCTTTAATCAGGGGAATTGCACGGAAAACCACCGATAAGCTCGGCAATTTCCGGACAGACCTGACCCGCTCAACTCTGTATGTGCTTCTTCCCCTTTCGATCCTTTTTGCGGTTGTTTTGGTTGGGCAGGGTGTTGTCCAGAATTTTAAAACCTATGATACGGTTCATACGTTACAGGGGGCTACCCAGGTTATCCCGATGGGTCCGGCGGCCTCTCAGATTGCCATCAAGCAGCTTGGAACCAATGGCGGGGGGTTTTTCAATGCCAATAGTGCGCATCCTTTCGAGAACCCCACCCCTCTGAGCAACTTTCTGGAGATGCTGGCCTTGCTTTTAATCCCCGCAGCGTTAACCTTTACTTACGGAAAGATGGTGGGATCCACGCGACAGGGGTGGACCATCTTTAAAGCGATGGTGATTCTGCTGCTTATCGGATTAGGGATTTCGCTCTATGCTGAGTATTCCGCCAATCCGATCTTCGGAAATCTCCCTTTAATGGAGGGGAAGGAGACCCGGCTCGGGATAACCAACAGTGTGCTCTGGTCTACCGCCACCTCGGCAGCTTCAAATGGATCTGTAAATGCGATGCATGACAGTCTTTCACCCCTCACCGGAATGGTAGCGATGATCAACCTGATGCTGGGAGAGATCATTTTCGGCGGTGTTGGGGCAGGATTGTACGGCATGGTTATATTTATAATCATAACCGTTTTTATTGCCGGGCTGATGGTGGGGCGCACCCCGGAATACCTGGGGAAGAAGATTCAGAAGTTTGAGGTGCAAATGGCCATCATTGCGGTGCTGGCTCCCAATATTGTGATACTTCTTTTCGCAGCCTGGGCATCGGTAAGCGCACCTGGTCTTGCCGGTCTGAACAATTCCGGTCCGCATGGCCTCTCCGAAATTCTATATGCCTATGCTTCAGCAGCGGGAAACAACGGGAGCGCGTTTGCCGGATTAAATGCGAATACTCTATTTTACAATCTAACCATCGGAATTGGGATGCTCATTGGCAGGTTTGGGATTATAATCCCCGTCATGGCAATCGCCGGAAGTATGGCGGTGAAGAAAATTACACCCTCCTCTTCAGGGACATTTCAAACCGACAACTGGTTGTTTATCGGTTTACTAATTGCTGTAATCGTAATCGTGGGAGGGTTGACCCATTTCCCCGCCTTAGCGCTCGGACCCATAGCTGAGCATTTACTAATGAATAACGGAGTCACGTTTTAATACATTAAGAAAATGAGTACCAAACAAAATATCAGCCTGTTTAACCGCAAGCTGGCCCTGCAGGCGGTAAAGGATAGTTTTATGAAATTAAACCCTGCCCTGCTGATTAAAAACCAGGTCATTTTTATTGTCGCGATCGGATCTTTCCTCACAAGTGTCATCGTAGTGGTGGGAATTTATCACGGGAACTTTTCTTCATTCAATTTGAATATTGCAGTCTGGCTCTGGTTTACCGTGTTGTTTGCCAATTTCTCCGAAGCCATCGCCGAGGGGAGGGGAAAAGCCCAGGCCGACAGTTTGCGCAAAAACCGAACACAAACCATGGCGCGTAAAATGGCCGGCAAACTGGAGGTGTCTGTAAATGCGACAGAACTTAAGAAGGGGGATATTGTGGTATGTGAAGCCGGAGATGTGATCCCGTCGGACGGAGAGGTAATTGAAGGGATTGCCAGTGTTGACGAATCGGCAATCACCGGAGAATCGGCGCCGGTTATCCGCGAAAGCGGGGGGGACCGTTCGGCCGTGACGGGTGGCACCAAGGTGATCAGTGACCAGATCCTGATCCGCATTACCTCCGAACCCGGCGACACCTTTATCGACCGGATGATATTGCTTGTTGAAGGGGCAAAACGGCAAAAGACCCCCAATGAAATTGCCTTGTCCATATTAATTTCGGGTCTGACGATCATTTTCCTCCTGGCGGTAGCCACGCTCCCAGCCTTTTTCAGTTACAGCCTCGCGGCTTCGGGATTGCCTCAATCACAGAACCTGACTTTGCCTGTTTTAATTGCCTTGCTGGTTTGCCTGATTCCAACAACAATCGGAGGTTTATTGAGTGCAATCGGAATCAGCGGGATGGACCGGCTGTTGCAACGCAATGTAATTGCCACCAGTGGCCGGGCCATTGAAGCAGCCGGAGATGTGGATGTTCTTTTACTCGACAAGACCGGGACAATCACCCTTGGAAACCGCATGGCGACCAATTTTATTCCTGTGGAAGGAGTTTCTGTTGAAGAACTGGCCGATGCCGCCCAACTCTCCTCGTTATCGGACGAAACACCTGAAGGGCGTTCGATCGTTGTTCTAGCAAAAGATCAGTTTAATATTCGTGGTCGTGAAGTTCATCAACTCAATGCCACATTTATCCCGTTCACGGCGCAATCCAAAATGAGCGGCGTGGATATTAAAACAGAAGATGGAACAGATCATCAGATACGGAAAGGATCTTCGGAAGCCATACGGACTTTTGTCCATAACAACAACGGTTTTTACACCCAGCAAACTCACGATATCGTATCTGAACTGGCCAGACAGGGAGCCACTCCATTGGTGGTGGCAGCTGATAACCGGGTATTGGGGGTGATCCACCTGAAAGATATTGTAAAAGGGGGGATTAAGCAACGGTTTGCCGAACTGCGGAAGATGGGGATCAAAACGGTGATGATTACAGGGGATAACCATCTCACTGCAGCTGCCATCGCGGCTGAAGCGGGGGTTGACGATTTTATGGCGGAGGCGACACCCGAAGATAAATTGAGGCGCATCCGCGAAGAGCAGGCTAACGGTCATCTGGTGGGGATGATCGGCGACGGCACAAATGATGCTCCGGCCCTTGCCCAGGCAGATATCGGCATTGCCATGAACACCGGTACGCAGGCTGCACGCGAAGCGGGAAACATGGTCGATCTTGACAGCAATCCCACAAAACTGATTGAAGTTGTAGAGGTCGGAAAACAATTGCTTATGACCAGGGGGGCACTCACCACCTTCAGCATTGCCAATGATGTCGCCAAATATTTTGCGATCCTTCCGGCCATTGCCCTGACACTCTATTCGGGCAAGAGCGGGACGGGTCCCCTTTCGGCGCTCAACATCATGAATCTCGGCTCTCCTCAAAGCGCCATACTGAGTGCGGTGATATTCAATGCCATCATCATCATAATGCTTATTCCGCTGGCCTTAAAAGGGGTCAGGTACAAACCGGTTTCGGCCAATGCGGCATTGACACGCAACCTGGTTATTTACGGTCTGGGCGGCATAATCGCCCCCTTTATCGGGATCAAAATTATTGACCTGCTGATTAATATGTAATTATTAAAAAATGAAAACACTCTATATATCGTTAAAAATATTCCTGTTTTTCACCATCCTTACCGGTGCTGTCTATCCGCTTTTTGTGACGGTGATTGCACAGATAGCTTTTCCCGCCCGGGCGGACGGAAGCTTAATTGTTAAAAACAATAAAGTAATCGGCAGTGAATTAATTGGTCAGCGCTTCGACACCCTGATTTACTTCTCTTCACGTCCTTCAGCGATAGCTTATAACCCGTTACCCTCGGGAGGATCAAATTTTGGATTAACCAATGGTAAACTGAAACATGCTGTTGACTCCTTAAAGAAACAGTTTATCGCCTTTAACCATTTGGACACCCTTACTGAAGTTCCTTCGGAGATGGTTTTTGCCTCTGCAAGCGGGCTCGATCCGCATATTTCACCAAATGCGGCGCTGCTTCAGGCTGAGCGCATTGGCAGGGCACGGCATTTCGGTGATAACCAAAATCAGCGGCTTTTAAAGGCCATCAATGAATTGTCTGAATCGCCTCAGTTTACATTTCTCGGGGAGGCGAGGATTAATGTATTAATGTTAAATTTGAAGTTGGATGAAATCAGGTAACCGGAATGATGTTTTGGTTCAAAACACTTTAAAAAAGTTTGCCGGGCAGTATATGGCACAAATTGTCAAATCTTTATAAACAAATAAAATCAACAAATCATGAAGTTTTCTATCCGTACGAAATTCACAGTGGGAATGGTCTTTTTATTTATCATCATTCTTGTATTATCTATTTTTTCGGCTTATTACCTGAACAAGATGTCCAAAAAAACAAGCGCTATCCTGAAAGAGAACTACTTGTCGGTTGTTTATGCGCGTGAGATGTCCGAAGGGTTGACAACGATTAATCAGGAAATTGCCTTAAGTTCCCTCACAAATAAGACTCCGGATGGTTTATTGCTTAAGAAAGGGCTGGCCACGATCGACAAATCGCTACAATTGGAGAAGAATAACATTACCGAGCCGGGTGAGGATAAGCTGGTATCGGAAATTGAGTCCGGACTAAAGGAATACTGCGACTCGGTCATGAAATTTCTAAGTTCCCCTCAGCCCGTCGAACAGGTGATCCCTCTCCAGAAAAAATTCACCACACTATACCAGGAGTTAGTACTTTTATCGCAGATTAACGGGAAGGCGATTGAATTAAAGAGCGATGACGCCAAGATCTCTTCGCGTGAGGCCTTAACAGCGATGACCATCCTGGCCACCCTCTGTTTTTTAATTGCGTTGACGTTCACCTTTAACTTTGCCACCTATTTCAATGAGCGGTTTTATCAGTTATATAACGGGATAAAAGAGATTGTATCGAGCAATTACGGGCAACGGCTTTATTTTGAAGGGGCCGATGAATTTTATGAAATTTCCTTGGTTTTTAATGAGATGGCCGAGAAATTGAATGAAAATCAGCAGAAAATGGAATTAACTTTACAGAGTGATTTGGAAAAGGCCTATACCATCAATGAAATTCAGGAGTTGAAGAGTCTGCTGGTCCGGCTCCATACCATTGAGGGGCAGGCTGAGGAGTTAATTGTCAGGCTGGAAGTGAAAAAATAAATCAAGGCTAATAAAGCGTGAACCGCTTATCCGGGTAATGGCTAAAATATAATATGCGTTTAATTTCCAATGACTTATCTGTATTTGTGGTAAACCACCAATTATGAACATTCCTGATGAAGGTCGTCCCGATCCCGATGAACTGCTGGCTTCTCTGAAAATTGAGGAGGAAAAAAGCAAACGGGGCAAACTGAAAATATTTTTCGGTATGTGTGCCGGTGTTGGCAAGACCTATACCATGTTAAAAACGGCCCAGGCTGAGAAGCTAAAGGGGGCTGAGATCATCATTGGATATGTGGAAACTCACAACCGGATCGAAACAGCTGAACTTGTTGAGGGGTTCGAACTGATTCCGCGCAAGGTATATCCGTATAAATCGACTACCGTTGAAGAGATGGATCTCGATGCTATTTTAGCCCGGAATCCCCAAACGGTAATTGTTGATGAACTGGCCCATACCAATGCACCCGATAGCCGGCATAACAAGAGATACCAGGATATTCAGGAGATTCTTGAAAACGGCATCAATGTTTATACCTCACTCAACGTTCAGCATCTTGAAAGCCGCTCTGAGACTGTTGCCCAGATTACCGGAATTGTTGTACGGGAGACAATCCCCGACGAGATTTTTGAAAATGCCGATGAAGTTGAAGTCGTAGACCTTACTCCTGATGAGTTGCTGCAGCGACTGTCCGAGGGGAAAGTTTATACCCCCGAACGTTCAAAAGAGGCGGTTGAGAATTTTTTCAGGAAAGGGAATATTACGGCCATGCGGGAGATGGCGCTGCGCATTGTAGCCGACCGCGTGGATAAGCAATTGCATGAATACATGCAACTTAAACGAATCAGGGGGCCGTGGAAATCGGGTTTGCACCTGCTCGTTGCAGTGGATTACACGCAACAAACGACCCGATTGCTGCGATGGGCGAAGAATCTCTCCTACTCCATGGGAGCCTCCATCCAGGCGCTTTATGTGGAGACGATGCACGATCTTACCCCCAAAGAGCGGGATCAACTGGATAAAAATATCAATCTGGCAGGTCAGCTGGGAATTAAATTCAGGATCATCACCCATCACGATGTGGTCACCGCTATTGTTGATTTTGCCAATAAAGAGAATGTTACCCATATTATTGTCGGGAAACCCCGGGTGCGCAACCTTTTATCGATGTTCCGGCTTGGCAACTTTGTGCACCGGCTGATCCGCTACAGCGGGAATATTGATGTTTATATTTTAGGGGCAGATAGTCAGTCGAAGGACCATTTCAGGGAAAAAATTTTCGCCCCTTCGTTCACCTCAAATATCAGTCAATACCTGATCACCTCGGTCATTGTACTGCTCTCCTGTGTCGGTTTTTACCTGCTCAAGGGGATTATCGGTTATCAGATTATCTCCTTTGGTTTGTTGATCCTGGTTTCCATTCTTGCCCTTTTTTATGGTACGGGGCCCATCCTGCTTGCCGCCACGCTGAGTGCACTGATCTGGGACTATTTCTTTATTCCTCCTCAGTTTACCCTGCACATTCAGGAACCGCTGGATGTGCTGATGCTCATTATGTTTTTTATCATAGCGCTTTTGAATGGCATTTTAACCTCCAGGGTGCGCCATCAGGAGAAAAAAATCAGGATACGGGAAGAACGGACCCACGCCCTTTACCAGCTTACCCGGGATCTTACCATGACTTCCGGAATCGGGGAGGTATCAAAAATTGCAGTCCGGTATATTCAGAAATACTTTAATCTTGAATGCGCGATAATCCTGAAGGATGATTCCAATCAACTGGACAGCAATCCGGTACACGACACGAAGATAAGGTTGTCTGACAATGAATTAAGTATTGCCTCGTGGGTACATAAACATTCGGCGAAGGCTGGAAAGCATACCGACACCTTACCCTCGACCAATTATACGTTTTATCCCCTTACGGGAAATACCGATAATATGGGGGTTATCGCCGTTGAACTGGCAACGGTTTTCACCCAGGGCGAGGAGCAATTCTGGGAAGCCTTTCTCTCGCAGATATCGAGCAAATATGAGCGGGAATTTTTAAGGAATGCGACCAAAAAAGCCTATATACTGAATGAATCGGATAAACTCTATAAAACGCTGTTCAACTCCATATCGCATGAATTGCGGATACCTGTTGCCACCATCATCGGCGCATCCGATACGTTGTTGTCTCAAAGCTATCCGGAGGAGACCAAATTAAAGCTTTATGCTGAGATCAACACCGCTTCGATCAGGTTAAACCAGCTGATCGAGAATCTGCTCAACATGTCCCGCCTTGAGTCCGGGCGGATTACCCCCCGCACCGATTGGTGTGATGTGCAGGATTTAGCCAACAACGTGGCAAAGAATCTCCAGCAGGAGCTGCTACCATTCAAATTATACATCGTAATCCCACCCGATATGCCACTCGTGCGCATTGATTTTGGGCTTATTGAGCAGGTGTTGCACAACCTTGTATTGAATGCAACGCAGAATGCCCCACCGGGGAGTGCAATCAGGCTTAAGTTCTTCCATGATAACGGGAAACTCACCTTGCAGGTTATGGACCGCGGAAACGGATTTCCGCCTGAGGACCTGATGATGGTATTTAACAAATTCTACAGGGGAAAGAATGCCAAGACAGGGGGAACGGGATTAGGGCTTTCGATAGTTAAAGGATTTGTTGAGGCACACAAAGGGACCGTTACCGCGCAGAACCGCCAAAATGGAGGAGCTATATTTACCATTAAGATTCCGGTGGAAATTTCAGACATGAACCAATACACTTTACAAGGCGATTAAATGATAAATGCAAGCCCCATATTGATTATTGATGACGAGGTGCAGATCAGGCGTTTGCTGGAGATAACCCTTTCGGCAAATGGTTACAAGATTTCAGAAGCCTCCTCCGGCAAGGAGGGACTTGCCCTGGCAGCCACCAGGCAGCCTGTACTTATTATCCTTGACTTAGGGTTGCCCGATGCAGATGGTCTGGATATCCTTAAGAAACTCCGCCAATGGTACGAGCAGCCGATTATTGTCCTTTCTGTCCGTAAGTCAGAAGATGATATCATTAAAGCTCTTGATTATGGAGCAAACGATTACCTGACCAAGCCGTTCCGGACCGGTGAATTGCTTGCCCGGATCCGGGTGGCAATCCGGCAAAGCCAGGGGGTATCTGAAAATCCGAATCTCAAATTTGGCTCACTCTCCATCGATCTGGCAAATCATACAGCGCGAAAGAACAATGAGCTGGTTAAATTGACCGTTACCGAATTCTCCCTCCTGGCGCTGCTGGCAAAAAATGAAGGGCGGGTACTCACCCACCAATATATTCTCAAAGAGATTTGGGGAATGGGATATATTGAACAGACGCAATATTTAAGGGTGTTCATCGCCCAGCTCCGTAAAAAAGTTGAAGATGAGCCTGCAAAGCCTAAATGGCTCAAGACGGAATCGGGTGTCGGGTACAGGTTTGGAAGCTAACCCCATAATTTACCGCAGGTTCAGCTGCCGAATTCAGTAAAGGTGGTCTCCTAAATCTTTTTAATCACAAGGTGCACCAAGGAATAACGAGGTTCACTGCATCCCGGCTATAAATTGATAGGGTTTGTGCACCTATTAACTCTGCTTTTTAAGCCATGTGGTGAATATCATTTTATTTTCGGTACATCAACCTGAGGAGCTGTGCTAGGTAAGATCTCCGACGGATAAATTTTCACTGAATTACTTCCGAAAATTCTGAATCCCGGTAAACCTTTTTCACCCTTATTCGTTATATCTTAGTAAACAATTTAAATTACGAAATCATGAGTTTTACATTACCAACGCTTCAATACGATTACAAGGCTCTCGAGCCCTACATCGATGCGCAGACCATGGAGATCCACCACTCCAAACATCACGCAGCATATACAAATAATCTGAATGCGGCGCTTGAAAACAGCGAACTGAAAGAGAAAAGCATTGAGGAGATTTTCTCGAAAGTTTCTCAGCTTGCTCCGGCACTTCGTAATAATGGTGGCGGATACTACAATCACAACCTGTACTGGGATGTTTTAACCCCTGGAGGACCTGCCGGACCTGAAGGCAAATTGCTCGAGTCTATCAATGGTTCATTTGGTTCTTTTGATTTATTCAAGGAGGCTTTTACCAAGGCTGCGGTGACCCGCTTCGGAAGTGGCTGGGCATGGCTGATCCAGAAAGGTGATTCACTTGTAATCAACTCGACACCTAATCAGGATAATCCTTTAATGGATGTTGCTGAAGTTCAGGGAATCCCGCTGTTAACTATCGATGTTTGGGAACATGCCTATTACCTTAAATATCAGAACAGACGCCCGGAATATATTGAGGCATTTTTCAAAGTGATCAACTGGAACGAAGTTGCCAAAAGGTTAAAAGCATAAGTATTTCGCTAAATCTATCCATTTGGTGGTTCCATAAGACTACTTTACCGCAGCGTTTCGCGGAGCAGGCGCAAAGATTCACAGAGTTAACAAGTTACAACCCGGTGGTTCTTTGCGCTGTTTTTTTGTTTTTACCGCGGTTAAAACAACAGATAATCCAACCTTCCTTTGAGCAGGAAGTTATGGAAGCAGGCTCTTTACTTTCTCTGAAATTAATCTTCCATCGACTTTTCCCGCCAGCTCTTTTGAAGCAATTCCCATCACCTTTCCCATCTCCTTAATTGAGGTCGCACCCGTTTGTGCAATGATGGCTGTTATGGCGGCAGTCAGTTCTTCATCCCCCATCTGTTTTGGCAAATACCCTTCAAGGATTTTTACCTGAGCCATCTCGGGATCGTAAAGATCTAACCGGTTCTGCTGCTTGTAGATCTCTGCCGAATCGCGCCCCTGTTTTGCAAGTTTGGCGATTGCCTTTATGGCAGCATCATCGCTGAGCTCTTCGCCACCGCTTTTCGCGGTTTTAGCCTCGAGCAGTACTTTCTTGATGTTGCGTAACGCTTCGAGTCTCTCCTTATCGCGTGCCAGCATGGCCAGCCTGATATCCTCGCTGATCTGATCGAATAAATTCATATCTGATTGATTTATTATTATTTAAATTAATTACATTATCGTTTGTGAAATCTGTCTCCATTTTTCACTCACTCTTTCCAACACTCATTCTGCCGGTTTGTCACTCTTCAAAATCAGTCTGCTTTATCATGAAGAAAAGAGTTATTCTTCCTTAGCCTGGGGCCTTCATCATCGCTATCCGACAGCGAATATCGTGAGACCTGCTGTCTGTTTGCCAGGGGATTTTTTGAATCCTTGGCTTTACGCCGCTCGTAGGCCGGAATTCTGGAGAGCTCCTCGATATAATCTTCAGTCTCGCTAAAAAAATCGACCTGCATCACCCTTTTCCCCTCATCGGAGGTCCCGTCACCGAACGGATCTATTCTTATTGGCGGGTAAAGCTGTTTGATGATTTCATCCTTTTTGTCCACCGGAGCTTCGGCTGCAATCGGATATTTTGGTGATTGAGCCGGTTCTGCGCCGAAGAATCCGGCCGGAAAGGCGTTATAATCGTCGAGCAGGGGAACTTTTTCGCGCTGGGGCTGAACGCCACTGTTCATTTCGGGTATTGAGCTGGTTTTGAAACCTGTTGCGATAACAGTAACGCTTAGTTCTTCCCCCATTTCAGGGTCGACAGCCACCCCGTAAATCAGATCGGCAGTATTACCCGCCATCTCCTGAACATATTCGTTGACCAGGTTCATCTCGTCCATGGTTACCTCTTTGGTTTCGCCCGAGGTGATATTCACCAGGATATTTCTGGCTCCACGGATGTCGTTATTGTTCAGCAGCGGAGATTTGACTGCCCCCTCCACAGCTTTGGTGGCCCGGTTTTCGCCCGATGCACTGGATGAGCCCATGATGGCAACACCCGAATTCTGCATCACGGTGCGAACATCTTCAAAATCAACATTAATAAATCCGGGGCAGGTAATGATCTCAGCGATCCCCTTGGCTGCTATGGCCAGGACATCGTCCGCCTTGGAGAATGCTTTGGAGATCGGGAAGTCCCCATAAATTTCCCTGATCCTTTCATTATTGATAATCAGCAGGGAATCGACATGGTTTTCGATCTCCCGTATCCCTTCGATAGCCTGCTGAATACGTAATCGCCCCTCATTACGGAAAGGGATGGAGACAATGCCAATCGTGAGGATCTTTCGTGCGCGTGCAGCCTGAGCGATCACGGGGGCTGCGCCTGTACCGGTTCCACCACCCATTCCGGCAGTGATAAAGACCATTTTGGTATTACCTCCCAGGAGTTTTTCGATATCTTTTATATTTTCAACCGCTGATTCGCGACCAACATCCGGTTTATTCCCCGCTCCACGACCTTCGGTCAGCGCTGATCCGAGCTGAACTTTATAGGGTACAGGACTATTCATCAGAGCCTGCGCATCTGTGTTGCATACCGCAAAATCAACATCTTTTATCCCCTGACGGTACATGTGATTTACGGCATTTCCACCTCCGCCCCCTACTCCAATCACTTTTATTATTTTTTCACCGCCTGCGGGCAAATCAAAATCTATTAAATCAGCCATTTTTTGTCTCTTTTAATATTCGTTAATTATGGCATTACTTATCTATTTCGGTATCGTCTTCGTTAAAAAAGCCTCCAAATTGTCTGTGAAACCAGCTTCCGAGTGGTTCGGCAGCATCTGTGGTTTTTGGCACTTGTTTTTTCACTATTTTACTGGTTCGTTCCTGCCGGCTGGCATCCCGGGTTTGCTCGTCCTTCCGAACCGTAAAGCTCTCGTTTGGATTAAGTTCGAAAGGGGGATAAACCATTTCGGGCTCCAAAGTCACCTTTCTTTCCTGTACAGGTTCATGGTTTTTGAGTTGACTGACACTTTCATTTGCAGGAATGACCACGAACTCCTTTTCCGGTTCAGGGCGCAGTATCCGGTTTGGATTAATCTCAAAACCTGTGGCGATAACCGTTACGCTGATTTTATTGCCCAGTTTGGCATCGTACCCGTTTCCCCAAATGATATTGGCGTTATCGCCCGCGGCATTCTGCAGGTAGTCGATGATATCCCCGATTTCGCCCATGCGCACCTCATCTTCACCTGAGGTAATATTGAGCAATATATTTTCGGTGCCAAATATGTTATTGCTGTCGAGCAGCGGTGATTTGAGCGCCTCCTCTGCCGCACGTGTGGCCCGGTTCTCACCCTCTGCAAAACCTGTTCCCATAATGAATACACCGCTTTCGCGCAGAACGGTATTCACATCGGCAAAGTCAATGTTGATATTCCCGTGAAGGGTTATAATTTCGGCACACCCCTTCACAGCGGTAGCCACAATATTGTCGGCCTGTGCAAATGCCTCGCGGGCAGGGAGATCGCCATACACTTTATGAAGATTTTCATTACTGATTACCAGCAAGCTGTCGACAAAGCGCTGCAGTTTTTTGATTCCTTCGATGGCCTGGTCATACCGTAGCCTCCCCTCCTTTATTGAAGGGAGTGTCACCACAGCGATGGTGAGGATATCCATTTCGCGGGCAAGCTGGGCAATAACGGGGGCAGCACCCGTCCCTGTTCCGCCACCCATTCCGGCGGTAATAAAGACCATCTTGGTTCCTGTTTCAAGGACCGTCCTGATTTCGGCAAGATTCTCAATTGCGGCCTGTTCACCTCTTTTGGGCTTATTCCCGGCACCGCGCCCTTCGGTAAGGGAAACTCCGAGCTGCACCTTCACCGGGACAGGACTATTGACCAGTGCCTGTGAATCGGTATTGCAAACCAGAAAATCAACACCGGCAATTCCCTTTCGGAACATATGATTTACCGCATTTCCGCCACCTCCGCCAACTCCAACCACCTTGATTATCGATTGGTAATCGTGGTGAAAACCGAAGGTCAATAAATCCTCTGAATTATTTTCCATGTGATTAACTAATTGAATTTAATGTATCTCGCTATCTTCCTCTGCAATTAATCCGTTTAGGCTCTCCTTTGCTTTGCCAATAAAATCGGAGACCATATTTTTGATTCCATGATTTTTGATCTGAGGTTTCGTTTTGGTCTCTTCGGGAACATTGGAAACAACCTTTCCCGACGGGTAGTTTTGGCTGCGAGCCTGGTACAATCCATTAATCAGCAATCCGATCAGATTTGCCGACTGTGTATTCAGCAGCTGCTCATTAAAGAGCGATTCCTTAACCGGAATGACCGGTTTTCCGAACCGGACATCGAAACCGGTCATATAACTGACCAATTTATCGATTCCCCGCATATTCGAACCCCCGCCTGCCAGGACAATTCCGGCGCCGAGCTTATTGAGCAGTTTGGTTGATTCGAGCTGGTAAATCACCCCTTCGATGATCTCCTCGAGCCGTGCCTGAATTATTCCGGAGAGGTTCCGGAAACTAATCTCCTTGGCATGCCACCCTTCCACCTCGGGAATCTGAGCAAACTTATTGTCCGGCACAAGTTCAGTAAACGCATAGCCACATTGGATCTTAACCATTTCGGCATGACGGGGAATGATGTTGCACCCTTCGCGGATATCGTTCGAAATCACATTGCCGCCAAAAGGAAGTTCAACGGCAAGGCGGAGCTTATTTTCGTAATACAGCGAGACCCCTGTTGTTCCGGCGCCAAAATCGAGCAGGATCACCCCCGCCTCTTTTTCGTCCTTTGAGAGAAAGCCGGATCCCTGGACATAAGGATTTATGAAGACACCTGCAAGTTCATACCCCGCTTTTTCGATGCTCCGTTTCAGGTTCTGTTCATACGATTCGGGAGCTGTAACCACCCGGAATGCGCCATCGACCCGGCGACCCGCCATTCCAACCGGATTATTGACGCCGCGCTCACCATCGACAACAAATTCTTCGGGAGTCAGGTGATAAATTTTTTCACCCGGACTATTGGAATAGCGCTGAACTTCCCCAACCAGGGAATTGATGATCGTTTGCGTCACCTCGCCATTCTCAGTCATCCGGTAACCAACAACCTGCCGGTTGGTGATTTTCTGGCCCGAAATCCCGGCAAAAACCTTTTTAACTTTAAGATTACTCAGGCTATTTTCCAGTAAACCGATCACAGTCCGGATCGACAAGGCGGCTTCGTCAATATTTACGACAACTCCGTTCCGAACCCCCTGGGTTAAAGTCTCGCTGAATGCCAGAATTTCCAGTTTCCCGTCAGCGGTAAACCGCCCAATTGCCCCCCGTGTCCGTAATGTTCCTATGTCAATCGCGGCAACCAACTCTTTTGTCAGGTTCATCGTTCTTTATTTTTTTGTGCAAACAATCTGATTATGAAATTCCAAATTAATGGATTTGTAAACGGACCATCCGCCATTTTTAAATCCTTCGGTATATAATGCTTTAAGGTTCCGGAATTTCACCTGGTAATCCTCCGGTCTGCCGAAAAGAATAATTTGTTCCCCAACCCGGGGAACCATCGAAAGTTCACCTATCGCATTGACATAAATCTGGTCGATCTGAGCGCTCAGAAACCTGTCGCTGTTGATAAAGGTGATTATCGGCAAAAGCTTCTTCCGGGCAAATTCAGGGGTTACGAGTCCTCCCACAATCATCACCCGGGGTGTGTACCTCGGCGACCATTCAATCACTTTTCCAAGTTTATCCATGTAAAAGGCGCTACCGGAGCCATCGACCCTGAAAACAGGTTCCCGTTGTTTTATTTTTACCACCAAAGCCCCGCAACTTTTAAATCCATCTTTATAAACATTGGTATATACGGCAACCTCCTCAACGGCATGCAGCTTTCGAAGTCCATCCTCAATTTTGCGGAGGTTAACCGATTTGAGTGGCAGACCAAATATCTCCTCATGGTTCCGGCGCACCCATTGCCTGATGTCGTTCGGCTGAACAAACTGCTGCTGAACCGAATCGGCGATATCAACCTTCACATCCGCACATTTCAGTTGCCTGCTCTGTTTAATAGAGAACCCCAGTGACATAAATATCAACAGTACCGGTATAATCCAGAGGGCAATATGTACGATTTTTTTAAACATCTTCATTTTTCTTCAGATAGGCAACAATAGGTTCAACCATCCGGTCGATATCACCGGCTCCGAGTGTAAGGAGAATATCCGGATGATAATTTCCAAGAACCGATGGGAACTCCTCCTTTGTACACCGGATGCGGCTGGCAAGCCTCATCTTATTCATGATAATGCCCGAATCAACACCCTCGACAGGCAATTCCCGGGCCGGGTAGATCTCCAGAATCAAGGCGTCATCAAGCAGATCAAGGGCCGCAGCAAAATCGGCTGCAAAGTCCCTGGTCCGGGAGAAGAGGTGTGGCTGGAAAATTCCTGTCACCCGCTTACCCGGATAGAGGTCCCTGACCGATTTTATCGTAGCTTCAAGTTCGCGTGGATGGTGGGCATAATCGTCGATATAAACAGTTTTCGTTCCGGAATATCTCACATCAAAGCGGCGGACCACCCCGGTATAGGAAGACAATGCCACCCTGATCTCATCGCTGGTCACTCCGCTCATTAACGCCATTGCGCAGGCTGCCACCGCATTTTCCACATTCATTAATCCCGGATAGGTCAGGGATAAATCGTGAATTTCCCCGAACGGGGTTTTCAGATCAAAATGGTAGGCGCCCTGCAAAATCCTGATCTGCAAAGCCTGAAAATCGGCCTCTTCACTGACCGAATAGGTGAGGTATCTGATTTTATTATTCCATTGATTATCAATAACTAACCCCTTTCTGTATAGGAGCGACCCCCCGTCCTGAATCAGGGAAATAAATTCGGCAAATGCCTTTATCATGTTTTCATGGTCCCCGTAAATATCGAGGTGATCGGCATCCATCCAGGTAATTACAGCCAGTTCAGGACGCAACTGCAGAAAGGAGCGGTCAAATTCATCGGCCTCAACCACGATAAAGGGACTCTTATTTTCAGGTAACAGAAGGTTAGTCCCGTAATTTTTGGAGATTCCCCCCATAAAGGCATAGCAGTCAACATGCGATTGTTTCAGCAGATGGGCTGTCATGGTGGTTACCGAGGTTTTACCATGAGTTCCGGCAATGGCGATGCACCGTTTTCCGGCGGTAAGCAGGCCGAGAACGGCAGATCTTTTATACACCGCAAATCCATTCTCCCGAAAATAGACAAACTCGGAGAACTCTTTGGGCACTGCCGGAGTGTAAATGACAACTGTACTATCCTTTTCAGCCAGGCCCGGAACCTTTTGTAAGTCATCGGCATAATGAACGGCAATACCCTCTTTTTCAAGATTGAGCGTAAGGGCTGAGGGCGTTTTGTCATAACCATCCACCACCTTGCCGATAAAATGAAAATAGCGTGCCAGGGCGCTCATCCCGATACCGCCGATTCCCAGCAGATACACCCGTTCTATTTTATCAATTTCAATCATTATCAATTATTTAATAAGGAAGCGATCACCTCCACGATATCTGAAGTTGCATCAGGAGTCGCCAGCTTTTTTATATTTCTTGAAAGATCGGCACATTTCCCGCTGTTTTCGAGTAAAAGTAATGCTGCCGGAATCAATTCATTCACTGAAACACTGTCTTTAATTAACACCGCAGCCTCTTTTTCCACCAGCGACATGGCATTGAAGGTCTGATGGTCTTCCGAAACATTGGGTGAGGGTACCAGGATAGCCGCAGCTCCCACAGCACAAAGTTCTGAGATTGTTCCCGCTCCAGCCCTCGAAATCACCAGGTCAGCCATCGAATAGGCGAGGTCCATCCGGGGAATAAACTCCAGAAGACGGATATTGGGAACCTGGCTGGCCAACAGACCTGCCTGAATATCTTCGTAATAATATTTACCTGTCTGCCAGATAATCAAGGCATTCGACTGTCTGATCAGCTCAAGGTTTGCCATCACACTTTGATTCAGCACGCGGGCCCCCAGGCTTCCACCGGTGATCAGGATTACCGGCTGTTCGGAGTCAATCTTAAAATACGCTTTGGCTTCTGCTGATTTATGGGTGACGGATCCTAAGCCCTGCCTGATCGGGTTTCCGGTAAAAACTATTTTTGCGGCAGGAAAGAACCGCTCCATTTTGTCGTAAGCCACGCAAATTTTATAGGCTTTCTTACCCAGAATTTTATTGGTAACTCCTGCAAACGAGTTTTGTTCCTGAAGCACTGTGGGAATACCGAGCTTTTCAGCGACGCGCAGCACAGGGCCGCTGGCGTATCCGCCAACTCCGATAGCTACATCGGGACGGAAATCCCGGACTACCTTTTTAGCTTTAAGCATCGACTGAATCAATTTTGGGACAAACGCGAGGTTCCTCCATATTTCGCCCCGATGAAAACCCGCAACAGGTAATCCGACAATCCGATACCCGGCAGCAGGAACCTTCTCCATCTCCATTTTCCCTTCGGCTCCTACAAAAAGTATTTCACAGCCGGGGAATCGGTTGCGAAGCCCGTCAGCAATTGACAAAGCCGGGAAGATATGTCCCCCGGTCCCCCCTCCGCTGACGATAAATTTTGGATTCCCCATAGTTCAATTTTTATTCAGTAAAATATCTTCCCCTGAAAACTCCCCTTCCGGATTATCATCATTTTCAATTTCAGCCGGGGCTTCACCATCGGTTTCTGAACTGACACTCAGTAACAGCCCGAATGTAAATGCGGTAAATAGCTGCGAGGTTCCTCCCCAGCTGATCCAGGGGAGGGGTTGTCCGGTGACGGGGATTGCCCCCGCAGAAACCCCCATGTTGATCATGGCCTGCAGGATGATGATCGTGACCGCGCCGGTTGCCAGAAAGATTGGAAAGGCACTTTTGGCCTTCCTGATAATTATTCCTCCGCGTGTGAGAAAAATAAGGTAGAGCAGCGGTACGAGAATCCCTCCGAATAATCCGTATTCCTCAATAATAATCGAATAAATAAAGTCATTGTAGGCAGCGGGCATGAAATTGCTGATTTTACTCTTACCCGCACCAACTCCGGCGATCCCCCCCCGGTTAATGGCAATCATGGCAAAATCGTCCTGTGTAAGTCCCTTTTCGGATAGTTTTTCTCCGCCATGGATGTGACGGTCGATCCGGTTTCGCACGGTCTGAAGACGCCCTACATTAGGGAGAAGCGGAGCCGCAAAATAGATCACTATCACAATTGCCAGTCCGGCACCCATCACCGATATCAGGAATCTCCAGTGAACCCGCCCTACGAACATCATGATGAACGTTGTGGTAAAGAGCAAAACTGCCGAAGAAAAATTGGCCATGGAGATTAACGCGCAAAGTAAGCCTATTCCCATAATTATTTTTAGGGCAGAAATGTTTAATAGCCTTGGATCCTTCTGACCGTTGGCCAAGAGCCGTGCAACCCACACAATTACAGCCACTTTTGCCAGTTCAGCCGGCTGAAAACTTGCAAATCCCAACGGAAGTGTCCTCCCGGTACCCTCGCCGCCACGGCCAAAGAGTAATCCCGCAACGACCACAAGCATGGCGAAAAAGAAAGCCCCATTGGCATATTTATTGTATAAACCTACAGGGATGTTATTTAGCATAATAATAACCGCTCCGTAGCCGAATCCCTGAAACATCAGCTGACGCAGAATATAATGCAGGGTGTTACCCCCTTCCTGGCGGTAAGCCAATGCTCCGGTTGAGCTGTAAACGACCAACAGTGAAAGACATGTCAGCGCTACAAGGACCACCCAGATGATCTTGTCCCCTTTAATGTATTTTTTTAACTCCCCGGTGTCCATGAAAAATATTTATATCTTACTGTGCAAATTAACCGACCAATGAAAAATCGAATTCAAATTGTAAAATGCAGGTTTCAAAATGCAAAATCGCAAATCAAGAAAATATGGCTTTGCACTTTGCCTTTTTCACTTTTAAATTTGCATTCCCTAAAGATTCCTGACTGCGTCTTTAAATTGTCGACCCCGATCTTCATAGTTTTTGAAAAGGTCGAAACTTGCACATGCCGGTGAAAGCAAAACCGCATCCCCCTTTTCGGCAAGGAAATAGGCGCTTCTGACCGCCTCTTCCATGCTTGAGGTATCCACAATTTCTTTGACGATACCTTCAAATGAGGTTATGATTTTTTTATTGTCCTTTCCCAGGCATACGATAGCCTTTACTTTCTCTTTGACCAGATCGAACAGCATTGAATAGTCATTTCCCTTGTCAACTCCGCCCACAATCCAGATGACGGGGGTTTGCATGCTCTCGAGGGCATACCAAACCGAGTTAATATTGGTTGCTTTGGAATCGTTTATAAATTCGATGTTATGCACCCGCAAAAAACGTTCAAGCCGGTGTTCAACACCCTGAAAATCGCTTAGACACTCCCGGATACCCTCTTTGCGCAGATTCAATATGCTGCCTGAAATTCCGGCAGCCATGGAGTTATACAGGTTATGTTTCCCTTGTAGCGCTAAATCGTAAATTGTCATGTCGAAAGTTTTATTGTTTACATTTATTTTCATTGTTTCATTTTCTATCCATCCCCCCTGCTGCAATACGGTGGTGATCGAAAAAGGGAGCTGCCTGGCTGAAATGGTTCGTTTTTCAACTTCACTTACAGTTACCGGATCGTCTGCGCAGTACACAAACCAGTCATTGGCTGTCTGATTCTGAAGGATTCTCATTTTGGAATCGACGTAGTTTTGCATTTTATATTCGTACCGGTCGAGATGATCCGGTGTAATGTTCAATAATACAGCAATATCTGCCCGAAAGTCAACCATTCCGTCGAGCTGGTAGCTCGATAATTCGATCACATAATAATCGAAGTTCTCTTCCGCCACCTGCAAGGCAAAGCTTTTCCCCACATTCCCTGCCAGCCCAACCTTTAATCCGGCTCTTTTGAGCAGCTCATAAGTGAGTAAAGTGGTGGTGGTTTTTCCGTTGCTTCCTGTAATGCAAATCGTTTTGGCCGAAGTATACCGTCCGGCAAACTCAATTTCCGAGATAACCGGTATATTTTTATCGTGCAGTTTGACAACCACCGGAGCTTTATCGGGTATACCCGGACTTTTCACCACCAGGGTAGCATCCAGAATTAATTCCTCCGTATGTTTGTTCTGTTCGTATTTGAGTCCGTGTTTTTGCAAAGTCAGCTGATATTTCTCACTGATCTGACCGAAATCGGAGAGAAATACCTCAAACCCTTTTTGGGCTCCCAGAATTGCAGCCCCTACGCCACTCTCTCCGCCACCCAATATGACAAGTTTCTCTTTTTTTATCATCATCGCATTTTGAGTGTGGCAACGGTTAAAACGGCAAGGATAATCCCAACAATCCAGAAACGGGTAACAATTTTTGGCTCAGGAAACCCTTTCTTCTGAAAATGGTGATGCAGGGGTGCCATCAAAAAAATCCGGCGCCCTTCCCCATATTTTCGCCGGGTATATTTGAACCAGGCAACCTGAAGGACAACAGACATATTTTCGATCAGAAATATTCCGCAAAGCAGGGGTATCAGGATCTCTTTCCGGATAATGATGGCAAACACAGCCAGGATGCCACCCAGTGTCAGACTTCCGGTATCGCCCATAAAAACCTGCGCAGGATAGGAGTTATACCATAAAAAGCCGATGCATGCGCCGATAAAAGCCGACATGAATACGGTAAGTTCGCCACTATATGGAATATACATAATATTCAGATAGCCTGAATAGATGATATTTCCCCCAAGGTAGGCAAAAACCCCCAGTGTCGCCCCGCTGATTGCCGAGGCGCCCGTTGCCAGGCCATCGAGCCCGTCGGTGAGATTGGCACCGTTTGAAACCGCAGTGATGATGAATATGGAGATAATGGCATAAAGGAGCCAGGACCATTTGTCTGCCGATTCTCCCATGAACCATAGCAACCATTTATAGTCAAATTCATGATTTTTGATAAAGGGGATCGTCGTTTTTGTCGACTTCAGCTGAATAGTCATTTGCCGGACCTCCCTTTTCCCCGTTTCACTGTTATAGCCTATCTCTGTTTTTGCATGGCCGCGGGCATCATACATTTTTTCGCGAATGGAGACTTCATCGCTTAAATAAAGGGTCGCCGCCACAATCACTCCAAGCGAGATTTGTCCGATAATCTTGAATTTTCCGGCAAGACCCTCCTTATCCTTTTGAAATACTTTGATGTAATCATCGGCAAATCCGATCAGCCCTAACCAAATGGTTGTTATAATCATCAGCAGGATATAGGTATTCTCCAACTTGGCGAAAAGCAGTGTGGGCAGCAAAATCGAGACAATGATAATAATTCCGCCCATTGTCGGGGTCCCTTTTTTCTGCATTTGACCATCGAGGCCCAGATCCCTGATCTCTTCGCCAATCTGTTGTTTCTGAAGCATATAAATCACCCTTTTACCGATAATTGTGGCAAAAAGCAACGCGAGGATAACTGCCATTGCCGACCTGAACATGATGTAATTGAACATCTGGGCACCGGGAAAGTCTATTGATTCGAGATACTTAAATAAGGGAATCAGCATTGCAGTTAATTTTGATTGGTAACATTAAAAATTTCGCGGATAATCTCCCGGTCATCGAAATGGTATTTGACCCCTTTGATCTCCTGATAATCCTCATGGCCTTTCCCGGCAATCAGAATGATATCGCCCGGTTTTGCCATCATGCAGGCAGTGCGTATCGCCTCTTTCCGGTTGGTGATAGTCACCACATTGGCGGCCTTATCGGCAGGCACACCTTTAACCATTTCTGATATAATGACTTCCGGATCTTCTGACCTCGGGTTATCGGAGGTCAGAATTACCTTATTACTCGCTTTTGCCGCTTCAAAGGCCATTTCAGGACGTTTGGTTTTATCGCGGTCGCCTCCGGCTCCAACTACGGTAAAGAGCGTTTCGTTCCCGGTGCGCACCTCATTTATCGCTGAAAGTACATTCTTGATGGCATCGGGAGTATGGGCATAATCAACCACTGCAAAAACTCCTGTAGGCGATTTAAACGTTTCAAACCTCCCATCCACCGGTTTCAGCATGCTGATGATCCGCAAAACCTCTTCCCGATCTGCACCCAACGAGAGCGCGGTGCTATAGACAGCCAGCAGGTTGCTGGCATTGAAGTTTCCCACAAAATGGGTCCAGACCTCGGTGCCATCCAGGCTGATGAGCATACCGTCAAAATGGCTCTCGATAACCTTCACTTTAAAGTCAGCGAGCGTCTTTGCAGCATAGGTTAACTTTCGTGCAGCGGTATTCTGCAGCATAAACAAACCGTTTTTATCGTCGATATTGGTGATTGCAAACGCCTCTGGTCCCAGGTGATCAAAGAATTTCTTCTTCGCATTGCGATACTCCGCAAATGTCTTATGGTAATCGAGATGGTCGTGGGTCAGATTGGAAAAAATGCCCCCATCGAAGTCGATTCCTGCGATCCGCTCCTGATCGATGGCATGGGAACTCACCTCCATAAAACAATAGGTGCAGCCGGCCGCCACCATCGAGGCCATGAGTTGTTGGATCTGCAACGAATCGGGAGTCGTGTGAGTTGCGGCAATCTGCTGATCATCAATGAAATTACAGACCGTTGACAATAATCCTGTTTTATGTCCAAGTTCCCGGAATAACCGATATAGCAATGTGGCCGTGGTCGTTTTACCGTTTGTCCCGGTTATACCCACCACTTTCATCGCTGCGGAGGGGTTTCCAAAGAAATTGGAAGTTATAAGTCCGAAGGCAGAGGCCACATTTACAACCTGAATCCAGGTAATCCGGGGGTCAGGATTCTCCGGTAAATTTTCGCAGAGCACTGCAATTGCCCCAAGCTGAATTGCAGAACCGATAAAGGCATGACCATCCACGGCCGAACCGGGAAGTGCACCAAAAAGGGTTCCCGGAAGAACTTTTCTCGAATCGAATGCGATTCCTTCGATCGGACAGCTTTTGTCCCCGATCAGCCGGATAGCTGTAATTCCGTTTAACAATTCAGATAATCTCTTCATTTTAGTTGATTTAACTTAGGACAAGTACAATGGTTTGTCCGCGTTGTATTTTTGTTCCGGCCCTTACCGATTGCGATTTCACTTTTCCCCTGCCACGCAGGGAGACTCTCAATCCGTTGTTTTCAAGCAGGTAAACCGCATCGGTTGCCCCCATCCCATGGACATTGGGAACCATCCCTTTTTTGATTTCGCGGTTCGAAAGCTGAAGACCATCTTCATCGGGTTTGGCTTCCACCCATTCGGATTTTGTAAATGCAAAACCATTGAGGATATCCAGTTCATCCAATACCCTGGCAATATCCTTCTTTCTTCCGGCTGTAATCCCGGGAATATCGTTCTCGACTTTGGTTACAGGGAGTTTTACATCTTCGTTAAGACCTAAGCTATAAGCATATACATAATCAGAGATCTGTTTGAACACAGGCCCGGCCACCGAGCTCCCATAATAGTCACCACCTTTGGGATCGTTGATTACCACGATGCAGGAGTATTTTGGATCGTCGGCCGGGAAATAGCCCACAAACGAAGACTGATATATTTTCTGTCCTCCTTTGGTATAACCGTCTTTATTATTGGCTACCTGCGCGGTTCCGCTTTTCCCGGCAATTTTATACGTTTTGGATTCCAGCACTTTTGCAGTTCCATTTGTGATCACCCCCTCGAGCATCGCATGGGCCATACGCAAGGTCTTTGCAGAGCAGATCGACCATTTAAGCTTTTGTGTCCCTACCTTCTCGCGCACATTTCCGTTTTCGGTAATCCCTTTGACGAGACGGGGTTTCATCATACATCCCCCGTTGGCAACGGCATTGTAAAAAGTGAGTGTTTGCAAGGGGGTAACCTTCAATTCATATCCATATGCAAGCTGAGCCAGGGAAATCCCGGACCAGGTTTTATCTCCCGGCTGATTGATATAAGGTTTAGCCTCCCCCTGAATCCCTAAATCGAGTTTTTCAAACATTCCAAGCTTCGTGACTCTCGAAATAAAATCTTTTTCATGCCCGGTATAACTTTGCAGGATTAATTTAGCCAACCCAATATTTGATGATAATTCAAACGCATGTTTGGCGGTAATTTTACCATGCCCCCCTTTTTTATAGTCCGAATCTTTAATCTCCCGGTCTTTATATTTCCAAATTCCGTTTCCGGTTTCAACCGTTGTTGCGGTGTCAATTTTCCCATCTTCGAAGGCAGCCATTAAGGAAGCGAGCTTAAAGGTCGACCCGGGTTCCGAACAACCGGCATTTCCGATAGCATAGTTCTGATATCCACCCACAAGCTCGCCTTTTTTGTTCACCCCAAAATTGGCAATTGCCTTAATATCGCCGGTTTTCACCTCCATTAAAATAGCCGTCCCATATTGTGCATGGCTCTTTTCCATCTGAAGTTTGAGCGCATAAGTGACCTGATCCTGCATTTTAACATCGAGCGTAGTGATGATATTTTTACCGTCCTCCGGGGCATCCTTACTGATGATAAACCACCGGCCTGACATGTTCTGCTTGACTGCAACTCCATCTTCTCCCCGCAGTTCCTTCTCAAAGGATTGTTCGAGTCCGAAGGCACCGGCATTGGTTGTCGAACCCTCCGGTGCATCTTTGGTTAATTTTCCAAGCGTTCGGCTCGCCAGATTACCCGATGGATAAACCCGTTCATCCGACTGTTCCGGCATCAGCCCCCCTTTGTTCCGGCCCCGGCGCAGAATCGGAAATTTCCGGATTACCTGTAAATCGGCGTAGGAGACCTTGCGCGGATTGAGGAGGAAATAGTGTTTCTGCTGACTAAAAGCCCGTTTCAGTTCGGTTTTATAGGCTCCGGCCGACTTATCCCTGAAAAATCTCGAAAGACAAACTGACAGTGAATCGACTTTGCTGTAAAAGTCCTTCGCAAGTCCCGGGGCGCCGAGATCGATACGCAATTCATAATGTGGAACCGAAGTTGCCAGGGGACTTCCATCTGCAGCGCAGATATCACCGCGTCTCCCGTTAATCGCAAATTCCTTGATTTCCAGTTTTTTTGCCTCTTTATCCCATCGCGGGGTATGTTGAATAAAGAGAACCCTGACTACGATATAAAGACAGAAGAGGACAATGAGTGCATACACCAGTCCAAAACGTGTCAATATTGTATTTCTGATTCCCATATTATTCTTTATCTACATAAATTTTACGCGGAGGCACTCTCGAGGTCTCCAGTTCTATTCCGCTTTTCTTTACCCGCTCAATAATTACCGACTGACGGCTCAATTTAATCACGTCAGCGGCGATTGAAATGGATCGTGAACGTAATTCGATCAGGCTGTCTTCAAGGGCCGTCATTTCACGGATTACCTTTTCAGATTTATATTTTACTGATATATTAATAAATAACAAAAAAAAGATCAGCAGCAATAAGATCCTGTTATTGCGAAACCATTCGCTTTCGAAGAATCTGCCGTTGAGCACCCCTTTGAGTGTAACTTTTTTTTTTCGTCTGACTTCAGCCATTACCGTTTTTCTGCAATTCTTAATTTACCACTTCTGGCTCTCGGATTCCTCGCAATCTCATTGTCGTCGGGAAGGATAATCTTCCGGTTAATCAATTCGAATGGAGAGGTACGGTTCCCGAAAAAATCGTTCTCCTGGACACCGTCAATTCTGCCTGAGCGCATAAAATTTTTGACCATCCGGTCTTCGAGCGAATGGTATGACAACACCACCAGCCGGCCACCCGGCTTTAAAAGCGAAGTGGTACTTTCAAGGAAATCGCTCAGGACACCAATCTCGTTATTCACCTCGATGCGCAGCGCCTGAAAAACCATAGCGAGGTATTTTTTCTCAATTTTGGCCGGCACGCACGGTTCAATGACCCTGAGAAACTGACCGGTTGAGGTAATGGGTTCTTTCTGGCGGGCAGCAGTAATGAGCGAAACCAGATGTCTCCAGTTTTTGATCTCGCCGTAATCCTGAAATATGGTCCAAAGCTGCTCTTCAGAATACTCATTGATCACCCTGGATGCATCAAGGGCCGAGGACTGATTCATCCGCATATCGAGATTGCCTTCAAAACGAAAGGAGAATCCGCGGTCAGCCACATCAAAATCGTGTGAAGAAACCCCAAGATCCGCCAATATTCCATCTACCTGATCAATCTGGTAGTAGTCAAGAAAATGGCGCAGGTACTTAAAATTATGTCTGATAAAAATCAGCCGCTCATCATCGATCAGGTTATCTGAAGCGTCAATATCCTGATCGAACGCGATCAGTTTTCCCCCCTTCAGTTTTTCCAGGATTTTCGCCGAATGTCCCCCTCCCCCATAGGTCACATCCACATAAATTCCGCCGGGCTGAATGTTTAACCCCTCAATGCTCTGTTCGAGCAAAACCGGTACATGATATTCGTCCATTTGATCAAAGTTCTACTGTTAAAAGCTTTCCATTGGTCCGCCAAGCAACTCTTTGTATAGCCGAGCATAATCTTCATCACTCAGGCGGGATGCCGTGTGACGCGAAGGTTCCCACAATCTCATCCGGCTTCCCTGTCCCGTAAATACAGCTTCCTTGGTAATTCCCGCATAGGCAAGCATCTCATCAGGGATGTTCAGCCGTCCGTTCTCTGCCATAGTCAGCTTAACGATCTCCTCATAATAACGGGAAAGCATCTGACTATGCACCGGATTTTCCGGATTAAGCTTGCGGCGCAATTGCTCCACTTTTGCCAGCCAGGTTGAATGGGGATAAATATTCAGACACTTGTCGTAGACATCCTTTTCGACCACAAACGACAACTCCAGGGCATCCCCCATCTCCTTTTTGAAAGGAGAGGGCAATACGATGCGACCCTTACCGTCCAGAGTCACTGGGTATATGTTCGAAAATGAAACCATCTGAGTATAGCTTTCCAATTGTATGTAAAAATACAACATTTTACACTTCCTGACAAAATCTGACACTTTATTACACCAGGATTTCTCAACATTTTGTTGATATAACACAACCAATCTGTTGATAACTTCATATTAAGTGTTGATAAACTGCTCCGGAGCAATTTCGGGAGATTGCTTTATGCCGGTAAATTGGGGCCGAAAGCGCCTAAGCGGAAAAATAGTGCCTCCATAATACAAATGTAAAGTAAATCTTCGGATGAACCCCTTTTTTCGAAAAAAATTAGGTTGTTCGAGGCTGCATGAGAAACTTCAGACCTCAATGAAGTATTGAAGGTGCCAAAATCGGGAGTAGATCCGGGAGGTTTTGTTCCTGATTCAATTTTAATTTACTTTGGGATATGAAAAAAGTGGATCAAAATGGAAATTGCAAAGAGTGAGCCTCAACTGAAAGAGATCGTTTTAAAAGAACTGGTTTCGGAAAAGAATCCCCGGCTGGCAGCACGGATCCCCGGATTTGTTTATCACCTGATGAACCGGTTACTTCATATCAGGGAAGTCAATGAGATCATCCGTAAATATGGTCAACTGATGGGTATTCCGTTTATCGGGGCGGTACTTGATTATTTTGAGGTAAAAGTTGAGCATCGGGGCGAGGAGCACCTTCCGGCTTCGGGACAATATATTTTTGCCTCCAACCATCCGCTGGGTGGTTTTGACGGACTGATGCTGATCAAATCAGTATCGGACCATCTGGGTAAATCGTTGTTTTTGGTCCGTGATGAACTCACCAAAATTCCCCCGCTGGCCGAACTGTTTATCCCGATCAATAAGTTTGGCGACCAGCGACGATCTGCCAGTCTGATTAATGAGGCCTATGAATCGGCCAGTCAGATCCTTATTTTCCCTGCCGGGTTAGCCTCCCGCAAGGTGAAGGGGAAAATCGTCGACCTTACCTGGCAGAAACATTTCATACAAAAGTCGGTAGAACATCACCGCGATGTTGTACCTGTTTATATCAGCGGCCGAAATTCCCGGTTTTTTTACTGGCTCGCCAATTTTCGCAAATCAATCGGGATTCGGCTCAATATTGAGATGTTCCTCCTCCCCGACGAATTGTTCAGAAACAGGGGCAAAACTTTTGTAATCAACTTTGGCAAACCGATACCCTGGAGCCGTTTTGACCGGACCAAACCGGCAGGCGAATGGGCAGAAACAGTAAGAACCGAGGTTTATACATTGGTTAATAAATCAAACAAATAGTTGCAAAAAGAAGTATCCAAGCTAATTATTATTATTTTTGAAGAGTTAATTCAACTGTTTGAAAAATGAAGGAAATAATTCCTCCCGTACCCAGGGATCTTATTGAAGCAGAGCTGACTCAGGATAAATTTCAACGAAAAACCAACAAAGCCGAAAACGAAATATATATTCTGACCCACCACGATTCGCCCAATATCATGCTGGAAATCGGTCGGTTAAGAGAATTGACTTTCCGCGCTGCAGGGGGAGGTGTGGGCGAAGAGGTGGATATCGATCATTACGATATTACCGATGAATTCCCTTATAAACAGTTGATTGTATGGGATCCAAGCCGTCGCGAAATTTTGGGTGGGTACCGTTTTATCCATTGTGCAGGGCTTCCGCGTGACCAAAACGGGGAGGTGCCACTCGCAACCTCACATCTCTTTAATTTCTCGGATGAATTTATCGATGATTACCTTCCTTTCGTTATCGAACTGGGCCGGTCATTTGTACAACCCGATTACCAGTCGAGCAAGGCGGGGGCAAAAGCCCTTTTCGCACTCGACAACCTTTGGGACGGTCTTGGCGCATTGATTGTTGACCATCCCGACATCCGTTATTTCTTCGGAAAGGTGACCATGTATACCCATTATAATGTGCATGCCCGAAACCTGATCCTCCATTTTTTTGAAAAATATTTCCCTGACACCCACGGATTGGTCCGACCCAAGAGGCCAATGCCAATAAATGCCGATTCCAAACGGATTGATAAATTGTTTGCAGAAAAAGAGTATGATGAGGCCTATAAAATATTATCCGCAGAGGTGCGCAAACACGGGGAGAATATTCCCCCGCTGATTAATGCCTACATGAGCCTTACCCCCTCCATGAAAACTTTCGGAACCGTTATCAGCGATGAATTCGGGGATGTGGAGGAAACCGGTATTTTATTGGATATTGAGGATATGTACGACACTAAAATCGACCGGCATGTTTCCACTTACCTTGAAGAACTTTCCGATAAACAGGAAAATCCGAAGATGAGATTTCAGTAGATTAATGCATTAATGGCGAATGGTTAATGATGAATGCGCTAATGCGTTAATGGTTAATGGGTTAATAAGGAACAGTGAATCCAGAATATTGTAAAGCTAATTTAGAGCGTGAGCTCTATTTTTTGATAATCTTAGCGACTTCGCACCACCTCTACAACTCTTTTATTACCGCCACCGCGAAACCGGAAACTTTATTTATTAGCGCTTTTGCGTCTTACAAGATTTTTTCAAGTTCGCTGTTTTGTGGTTGAAGTTTCACCACTCGAGGGAATATGCGGGAGATTTATCCGTAAAACACTATGGTGCAAGTCTCGAGATCAACCAATCTTCCCCTTTCCTTGAAAAAAGTAGCCTGTCGTGAAGGCGGTTGGGACGACCCTGCCAGAATTCGATGCTCTGGGGTTCGACCATATAACCGCCCCAATAGGAAGGGCGATTTATACCCTGGGCAAATGATTGTCCCTGCTGTCCGGCCCAAAGCATCTCGAGATATTCCCTGTCAGGAACCACCTGACTCTGATTCGAGATGACGGCACTTAATCTGCTTTCATAAGGCCGGCTATTGAAATACTCATCCGATACGGCAGCTGAAGTACGTGTGGCTACTCCTTCAATCCGCACCTGCCGTTCAAGTTCCGGCCAATGGAAAAGCAAGGCAACCTGCTGATTCGCTTCAATTTCTTCCCCTTTTCTGCTGGCATAATTGGTGAAAAAACCAAAACCCTTTTCCGAAAAAGCTTTTAAAAGGATAATCCGTGCCGAAGGAACACCTTTTTCAGAAGCTGTTGCCAGAACCATGGAGGTGGGTTCATTGACTTTGGCTTCCAGCGCTTCGTTGAGCCACAATTGAAACTGCTGCAAGGGATCGTGACTCATTCCGTTTTCATCCATTGCTTTCAGTCTGTAATCCTTACGAATATCTGCTAAATCCATATTGATCATTTTAAAAGATTTTCCAAATAACGGTAAAATTGTTGTAAAAATCGGTAATTCCGGCAAATGGACAAAGGATTTTAGAGGTTCATGCAAAAAATAGGTGTTTGACAGCTCCTAAACATAAATTCAGCAAGCCCCAAAGCAGCTAATGCGGGAATTCTCGCACCAGAAAGGCGACACAAAGACTTATTCCATCCATTTATTGAACCCTTTGCGATCTTTGCGCGAGAATTTGAACAAAAGCTTTTCTGCAATGTAACGTGCCCGGATAATCATTTTTCCTTCACTTTCCAAACCTGATAGTCCGCAGCCTAATTACCTTACAGATTTTCACTTACCATCTTTCGATGGGACTGATCCGTTTCCTTCCCCATTTGATAAGTAACAAAATATCCCTACATTTGTCAGACGAATACATGAATTGATTTGGCTTATTTATATGGAAAACCTGGAAACATCCGCATCAAAAGACAAGAGGAATAATCTGATTGTCATTGTTTTATCAGTATTACTTGTGGTGCTGGCCATTCTCTTCTTTTGGCAACGGAATTCCTGGCAGGCCGATGCTGAGCTGATTAAGGCGGACAAGGATTCCATTGCCTCGGAACTTTCCAAAATGGTTACCAATTATAATTCCATCCGGTCTGAGAATGATTCACTGAACAAGACAATCGGTTATGCTCAGACCAAAGTTAAGGATCTGCTGACCGAAGTTGAACAGGTTAAAAATGCGAGTTACCGGCAGATATCCCAATACCGGAAGGAAGTGACCACCCTGCGTGGCATTATGCACGATTATGTTATTCAGATTGACAGCCTCAATCAGAAGAACCAGCGTTTGATGGCAGAGAATGTCAATGTAAAACAGCAGGTTACAGAGGTTAAGACGGTGAATCAGCAATTACAGTCGGAGAAGAAGAAACTGGAGCAGACCGTGACCCTGGCTGCGCAGCTGGAGGCCACCGGACTTCATGCCTCGGGGATCTCGGCAAAAGGGAAGGAAATGGTCAAATCGGGGAGGATTGATAAGGTTAAGGTTGATTTCATCCTGAGTAAAAACCTCACAGCCAAACGGGGAGCCAAGAATATCTATGTCCGAATCCAGCGTCCCGACCAGTTGTTGCTCATGAAGTCTGAAAAAGATCTCTTTAAGTTTGAAGATATGAAGATCCCCTACTCCTCAATGCGGGAAGTTGAGTACGAGGGAAATGAACTTCCGGTCAGCATTTACTGGGACAATTCCAAAGAGGCGCCGCTGATCTCGGGAAAATATACCGTCGATGTTTTTGCTGACGGCAGGAATATCGGGGCAACAACCTTTGATGTGAAGTAATCTGGAGGCTGGCAGCTGGCAACTTCCCGTTATTTAATGTTTTACGGGATAATCCTGAAATCAGTATCCTGGAATTCCATACCCGTCCCCGGTTTTGTATTCCGGTGACAAAGTCTTCCGCCTTCCCACCACGGGCTAATACCAGCGCTTTTTAACAATTCTTCGCATATATTTTACAATTCTTTAACGTAATAAATTTGGCAGTTGTCATAGCAGACGATACCTTTGTCGTAGATTTTTTTTCATAAGTTTAGGTTTAGTTAGTTAGTTAGTTTGGTTAGTTTTAGTAAAAGGATGGAACCGCCCGGTTCTGTCCTTTTCAATTTTAATGGCAGGGTCCAGGCCGAAGACAGACAGAGTACATCTCTCATATACATCTAATTATAAGCGAAAAACTCAAAAACTAACAGAGACACATCGTACAGGGAGGGACACGGAGCTCTTTGAATTTTTATAATTACATCGATTCGTGTCTCTATTGAGTTTCCATAGTTATTTTTAGTTCTACCCTCACTGATAAAAACCGGAATAAACCAAGACAGCCCGTTGCACGCCAACCTAACCCTTTCCTTTCTATATTTTTCAACAATCATAAATACAATGCATTATCCGTATTAAAACGGTTATAAACGATTATAAACGGTTATAACCGACTTATCAGAACGGCCTCCCCTATATTTACTTACTTCCTGTTTTATCATAATTAGGAATTACTTCATTAATTAATCTCATCCATGGCAAGGAGATTCTGGTACCTGTTTATGGTTTTGATCGTTGAAGGCTCATCTTTAATGGCTGTTGAACTGATCGGTGCAAAGCTGCTGGCCCCGTTTTACGGTAGTTCACTCTATGTCTGGAGCGCTGTTTTAGCTATCACCGCGTTTGGGCTGACACTGGGCTATTTTTTCGGCGGGCAACTTTCCTCGAGTCATCCATCCGAAAAATTGCTGGTTGGGATCCTGGGTTTTTCGGCTGTTCTGGTAGTTGCCATGCCGGCCACAGCAGGGATCGTGATCAGGTTCACCGCTTCCACGGCGCTTATTCCCGGCATTTGTGTCGCCAGCTTCCTGTTAGTGGTACCGCCGATGTTCTGTTTTGGTCTTGTGGGTCCGATGGTAGTGAGGCTGATGACACAAAAAATTGAGACCCTGGGCAATGTCGCGGGAACCGTTTATTTCACCTCAACACTCGGGGGAATTATCGCCACTTTCGGGTTCGGCTTATTCTGTATTCCTCAATGCGGGCTCACCTTCAGCGCCCATATCACGGCACTTACCCTCGCAGTATTGCCCATAACATTCATCATCAGACATATACCAAATTTCAAAAATTCAAAGTCAACCGGTCAATGCCCAGAGTCCGACAGCTGCCTGACCAGCAACAACCACCAATTAAACCGAGCCCCGAAACCCCAAACTCAACACTCAAAACTCAACACTTATAACACCGTCTTCCTCTATGCCGCCCTTGAAGGCGGAACCGTGATGGCCGTAGAACTGATGGGCGCGAGGATGCTCGCTCCCTGGTTCGGTTCATCGCTCTACGTCTGGGCCACCGTGATCGGAATTACACTGCTCGGTCTTGCCCTGGGCTATTTTGCCGGTGGAAAGCTTGCAGACCGCTATTCACAGCTAACTGCAATTCACTGGGTCATACTCTGCGCTGCTGTTTTATTGGTTCTGATGCACTCCACATCGCAGTGGCTCACACTAATTTTTATCGATTTAGATCTCAGGATCGAAGTGGTGATTGTAACCCTTTTCCTGATTCTGCCTCCGCTCCTCTTCCTGGGAATGATCCCAACGCTTCTGATCAGGCACCTGACCTACCGGGTGGAGGATGCCGGCGGCACCACAGGCCGGGTGTTCACCATATCTTCGGCAAGTGGAATCCTGGTCTTGCCTTTAATCGGTTTTGCTGTAATTCCGACCTGGGGGATAACGAACCCTTCGATAGTCACCGGGTTAGTCGTGGGAGTGGTGCCGCTGGTCAGGCTGCTTGGTCAGAAAAAATATCCCGCCCTGTTCTTTGCCCTGTTTATGCTCCTCTCCTTTTCCCAACGTCAGGAAAACGGGTCGGCCGCTGATTTAAAGGTGCTGAATTATTCGGAAGGGCTGCTGGGGCAGATACTGGTCGCCGATATTTTTAAGAATGCAGCAGGGGCTGAAACCAACGACCGCATACTTTTTATAAACCGGATGGGGCAGACCAATATCAATGGGAATACGCAAAATCCAAACTGGACTTATCTTCCATTTTCTACGGCATTAGCGGGAAAACTGCCTGCGGGAAGCCAGGCTTTGCTGCTTGGACTTGGCGGGGGAACGGTAGCCAATGCCTTAAAGGTGGGTTTACAAATGGATGTTGATGCAGTAGAGCTGGATCCCCGAATCGCCAGAGTGGCGCAGAAATATTTCAATCTTAATCCCGGTGTAAAAATCCACGTGGACGATGCCCGTCACTATCTCGAAACCACCAAAAAAACCTACGACCTGATTTTTTTCGATCTCTTCAGGGGGGAAACCCAGCCGCCACATGTTCTTACCGTTGAGTGTTTTAAAAAGGCCGGATCGTTGCTCAACAAGGGTGGTTTTATGATCGTGAATTTCAATGGATTTCTGAGCGATGAAACGGGCAAGCCCGGCCGGTCACTCTATTCGACACTAATGGCGGCCGGATTTGAAACGAAGATTCTCCCCACTCCCGGCAAGGAGGAGGAGCGAAACACCCTTTTTATCGCCAGTTCAGGAATTGTGGATTTTCACCGGATGCGTTATCCGTTACTACACCTGGGCAGGGAGATAGATTTCGATTCCCTTTTCCTTGATACCAAAACCCTGGATCTGAAGAGCTCCGTGGTTTTTACCGACGATAAGCCCGATCTGGAGAGGATGAACCTGGAGGCCAATTCGATCTGGAGAAAAGCGTATAACCGGATTTACTCGAAACGCTTTCTGGGAAGTGGGGTGCCGATGTTTAAATAAGTTTTTGCCGTATAGGAGAGAGGTAAACTGAAAATTTAAAAATTCATGCGTATGGAATCGTTCACAAAATATAACCAAAAAGTTATTAGGATCAGGATAAAGCCGGATTTAAACGGATATAAACGGAACTATCCGTTTAAAAGCGGTTAGTCAAAATCTCCTCCTATAAATTTGCAACATATCTATTTTGTTTAACCGCAAATCAGAAAACTCCAATAATCATCTCTCCTATGGCAAAGAGATTTTGGTATATCTTTTCTGTTCTCAAAGATTCCTCTTTGATGATCTGTATATTAATGATTTCCAAGCTCTTAATGCTTCCGGATCACATTCTGTCAACCATCGCTTTTATTGGCTGTTTTACCACCTGCCTACTTCATCGCTTTTATTATAGTCTTATTGGACAGCTATTTGTACAAAATTCAAGGATTATCGATAGTGATTGGTATTTCAGACAAAATAAAGCCATAATGTCAAGGATTTTATTCAGTTCAATTCAAAAATCAGAATTTAATTATCCAATAGTTAATAAAATAATTTCCTCCAATTACCCTAGAAACAGGATCAACGATGTACCCATATTCTCAAAAGAACTTGCAATTCAACACCCTATTAAACCAACAAGTGTAATCTGGAAAGTGATCAGCATAACGCTAATTATCATGACGACAGTAATTTTAAGCACAAAAGCCAGCGTGAGTGTCACTGTCGCAACTGGAGGAATAGGCATTTCTGCTGACAAAGCATATAACGCAACAACTCCCGCTTATTCTACTCTAGGGAATATTGTAATTACCGAAGGAGCGAATGCTGATTTTGCTGCTCAATCTGGAACAACGCTTATTTTAACAGCCCCTTCTGGCTGGCAATTTAATGCCGGAGTTGGTTCCGTAAGCTTCACAGCCAGCCGAAATATTACAAGTGCGGCCATCAGTGTCTCATCATCTGCCATAACTGTTACAATTTCAGTGACTGGAACTTCCTTGACGGATGCATTAACCATTAGTGGAATCCAGGTACAGGCAACCGTAGGTGGCACGTTGCCTGCCAGCGGAAATATTTTACGAACAACAGCTAATCCGGGAACGGCAACAATTGCAGGTATCACAAATGGGACTACCAATTTCGGAAGTTTATCGCAAGTAGCCGGTACTATGGCAAGTTTAACAATGAGTCCTGTTTCAAGTACTCAAACAGCATCAACTGCTTTTTCGGTTACTATCACAGCAAAAGACCAGTTTAACAATACGGCATCTTCATTTATTAGCACTGTTAATATGACAACCTCAGCCGGGTCCGTAAATCCGGCAACCTCAAATGCTTTTACTTCAGGTTCTTTGACACAAAGTTTTTATGTAACAGGAACTGGCACTAATCAAACCATTACAGCGTCAAATACATCACCTGCAACCACAGTTACAAGCAATACTTTTACAGTAAATGCTGCAACGGCTTCTTCAAAGTATTCCATAAATAACGGAAACTGGGAGGCTATTGGCAACTGGTCAACTACCTCAGGAGGTTCATCCTGCGGTTGTGTTCCGGTGGCTGGTGATGCGGTGTATATTGAAGGAGATGCAGTTACTGTAAATGGCGATGCCAACTGTGCTTCATTAACATTTACAACTACAACTGCATCAACACTATCAGTGAATTCAGGTATTACCCTTAATGTATCTAATACTATAACCCAGAATAATGCTGCTACAGCTTCCACAAGTGCAACAATTTCAGGGTCAGGTACTGTAAACTGTGGATCATTTACAATGGGAAACAATGTAATTCCAACGGCTACTGTAAATTATACATTTACTTCTAGTATAGCTAACCTCAATATTGGTGGCAACGTGAATCTTTATTCATATGACCCGGGAGGAGGTAAAAAAATGGCGTCTATATTCAATTTTAGTACTGGTACTATCACTATTGGAGGAACTATTTCTTGTGTGGGTCAAAAGAATCAGGGGTCAACTTTTACCATGGCGACAGGCTCACAAAATGGCAATCTTAATTTTAGCGGAGCTGGTCCATTCTTCAATTTATCAAGCAGTGATAATTCTGGGACTGTAGCATTTACGGTGGATGTAAGCGGAACAACAACTACTGTAAATTACAATGGGTCAGCTTATGCTCAAACAATTCCATTTGCTTATCCTGCAAACAAAATTAACGCTGCAGCGTCAACGACCGCAGTATTATCTTACACAAATTTAACCACAAACAACACCAATGTCAGTGGTGCAACTTTAGGAGCGGCAATAACTGGTACGAATGTCACAGGCAATTTAAGTGTTCAGAGCGGCATATTGGATAATGGTGGTTTTGCGATTGCCCTCGCATCAGCAAAAAATTTCAGTGTTTCAAATGGGGCTACATTTGATCTTTCGGGCACATCAGGTATGGTCACAGTATCAGGTGGTGGGACAAAGACTTTTGGAGCTACAAGCACTGTTAGTTACAGTGGAGGTGCACAAACCGTAACTGCAGAAGGATATGGGAACCTGAATTTAAGCGCTCCCAGTTCATCTACCAAAACTTTTTCAGCTGCTACTACCATTGCAGGTAGACTTACAATAAATAACAATGCCACTGCGCTTTTCAGTGCATCTGGTAACACAGCTAATCAACTCGTGCTTAACGGTACAATTGAGCCTTTAGGAACATGGGGTGGTACAAGTTCTGGTGCATCCACTATTAATTCCACCTATTTTTCAACAGTTACAACATCTGGAAGATATATTACTGTTGGAAGTAGCGGAACACTTGATCACTTTGCAATTTCATCTATCTCATCACCCAGAACTGCCGGAATAGCAATTACTGGTATTACAATAACAGCCCAGGATGTAGACAATAATACATATGGAGGTTTTACGAGTACGGTATCTTACAGCGGAACGGCAGGAATCACAGGAAATTCACCGGCATTTACCGGTGGTGTACTTTCAGGTGTCAGCGTGACACCGACAATAGCTGGAACAGGAATGACTCTTGTGGTAACCGGATCATCCAAAACCGGTACAGCAACATTTAATGTCACTCCGGGAGCACTGGATCATTTCGCCATTTCATCAATCTCCGCTCCCCAAACCGCAGGAACTGCAATTACCGGAATCACCCTGACTGCCCAGGATCTCAACAACAATACAGTGACGAGTTTTGTCAGCACCGTAGCTTTCAGCGGAACAGCAGGAATCACAGGAAATTCATCAGCATTTACCGGTGGTGTACTTTCAGGTGTCAGCGTGACACCGACAATAGCTGGAACAGGAATGACTCTTGTGGTAACAGGATCATCCAAAACCGGCACAACAACATTTAATGTCACTCCGGGAGCACTGGATCATTTCGCCATTTCATCAATCTCCTCTCCCCAAACCGCAGGAACTGCAATTACCGGAATCACCCTGACTGCCCAGGATGTCAATAACAATACGGTGACAAGTTTCACCGGAACAGGAAATTCGGTAACTTACGGCGGAACGGCAGGAATCACAGGTAATTCTGCTCTATTTACAGCCGGACAGTTAACTGGAGTTAGCGTAACACCTATTACTTCAGGAAGCGGCAGAACATTTACAGTGACCAATTCGGGGAAGTCAGGTAGTGCAACCTTCGATGTAAATAACCCTGTCCCTTCCATCTCAAATATCTCTCCAAATACAAAATGCGCCGGAGATGCCACTTTTACACTAACTGTAAACGGAACAAATTTCAACAGTTCATCAGTTGTAAAAATAGCCGGAACCTCCCGAACAACAAGCTATGTAAGCCCAACTCAAATCACGGCCTCAATTCTAGCAACTGATATTACAACTTCGGGAACACCGGCTATAACTGTATTCAATCCCACCCCCGGAGGCGGAACTTCGGGTTCAGCTCCATTAACTGTTACATCTGCCGGCACCTGGCTCGGTGCAGCAAGTTCAGATTGGACAAATGCAAATAATTGGTGCGGCGGTGTCCCTGATGCAACAATCGATGTTGTAATTCCAGCTTCTGCTACTTACTGGCCAAATATATCATCCGGAAAAGCAAATTGCAACAGCCTGTCCTTTAGCGGCTCAGCAAGCACCTTAAACTTCACTGGTGGAAACCTTGTCGTTGCCGGAAATATAAGTTTTTCCAGCGGAGTAATTACAAGTTCAACTTCAGCATCGACACTATCTGTTGGCGGAACCTGGACAGGAACGGGTACCACTTTTACACCAGGCAGCAATTTGACAGTTAACTTTGCCGGCGTCAGCCAGACCGTGCCTACATTGGCTTTTTATAACCTCACCTTATCTGGGAGCGGGACAGATCATTTAGCCGGTGTTACCACGATAAATGGCAATCTGTTATTGTCAACGGGTACATCCCTTACTGCCGATCAAACAACAAATACGCCTCTTGCAATAAGCGGTAACCTAACGGTAGGAGCAAATACAACATTAAACATTTCAGGATACTCAGGTTCAACACCTGCCTTTTCCGTTTCTGGAATCACTGATGTTACGGGAATATTAGCTTTAGGCCATGGCTCAAAAACATTTGGCGATATCACCATCGAAAATGGCGGGAATCTAACTAAACAAAATCCTACAATAAATGAATCTTATTTTTTTAATGGTAGTATTACAAACAATGGTACATTTAATGTAGTTAACAATTCTTCTTCAGGCGTGCTTACTTTTCAGGGCACAGGTAAAACATTGAGTGGTGCATACCCGATAGTGGTAACCAATGTAAGCATGTCGGGCTCCTATATCAATAACGGCACATTTAGTGTTACAAATTATTCTGGTGGAGTCGCGTCACCATTTACCGGATCAGGTTCGTTGATTCTGGGGGCTGCCGGTATATTAAATGTTGCAGGTGATTTAACTATTACAACGCTGGATGCTACCTCGAATGCCGGCAATACGGTAAATTACACCGGGGCGGATCAAACGGTAAAAGCTATAAATTATTACAATCTTACTTTTTCCGGTTCCGGAGCTAAGAGCATAAGCAACGCCAGCGGCAGCATATTGACATCCAATATTTTAAACATTGTTAGTTCTTCACAGGCAAGTGTGACAACTTCCGGTGCCCTGGTAAACGTACTTCAATTTAATGGTGTTGCCCAGGATAATGCCTATTGGGGTTACAATAATACTACGCCTGCTCCTCCAAAGAATAATACAACTTATTTTGCTAATACGGGGAGTGGCTACTATTTGCAGGTTGGGAAAGGGGTAATGAATAAATTTGAATTTAGTCTTGCCTCTCCTCAGGTGAATGGTACTTCACTTAGTGGAATAAATACCCTTACAGCAAAAGATGTTTATGGGAACACGATAACCACTTTTGATGCCTCAGCCAATAATGTTACAATTACCCCTAATTTGCCATTTACCGGCTCAATATCAGGGTTGTCAGGAACCAATAAATTGACAAATGCAGCGGACTTCACTTCCGGCGTGGCAAATCTTACAGCACTTGCATTAAAATATACAGGGAATGCAGCTACCGGTAACTTTACCGCTACTTCGGCAACAAGTGGATATACCGGAACATCCGGAGGTGTTACCATCAATCCGGGCACGATGAGCCAGCTAATAATGAATCCCACAACGATAACCGCGGCAACGGCAGGCTCATCAGTCAGCAGCAGCTTTACCAGTATCACAGCAGAGGATGCCAATGGCAACATTTGCAACAGCGGACCCAATACATTCACGGGAATAGTAACATTTGGCGGCACAGCGGGAGCCTCCGGGACTTCAGCGGCATTCAGTGCCGGTGTGTTGAGCACCTTCCCTACTCTTACGCCGACTGCAGCGGGAAGCAGCAAAACAATCACGGCAACCTCCGGTTCAGTTGTTAGCACGACAACCATCACAACGATTAATCCGGGAGCATTGGATCATTTTGCCATTTCTGCAATCTCCTCTCCCCAAACCGCAGGAACTGCAATTACCGGAATCACCCTGACTGCCCAGGATCTCAACAACAATGCAGTGAATAGCTTTGTCAGCACCGTAGCTTTCAGCGGAACGGCAGGAATCACTGGAACTTCATCAGCATTTACAGGAGGTGTGCTTTCAGGTATCAGCGTGACACCGACAATAGCTGGAACAGGAATGACACTTGTGGTAACCGGATCATCCAAAACCGGCACAAGTACATTCCGGGTCAATCCTGCAGCCCCGTCCGGTAGCACCTCCCAGACATTCTGTTCATCCTCTTCGTCAACAGTTGCCGGTTTGACACCCTCAGGAACAGCCATTTTATGGTACGCCACATCATCCGGAGGAAGCCCTCTGTCCAGCTCGACCACCCTGACAAATTCAACACACTATTACGCGACTCAAACGATAAACGGGTGTGAAAGTACTACCCGTCTGGATGTTGCGGTCACGGTAAATATTACCCCGGGGGCGCCTTCGGGAGCCGGTTCGCAAACATTGTGCGCGGGTTCAACGTTAGCCGATTTGGCAGTAAGCGGATCAAACCTGATATGGTATGATGCAGCAAACGGGGGGAATCTACTCACTTCGACCACCGTGGTGGCAAACAACACCCACTATTACGCCAGTCAGACGACCAATAGCTGCGAAAGTACAGCCCGGTTAAATATCGCAGTCACCGTGAATGCCACCGGTACCTGGCTCGGCACGACCAGTACCGCATGGAGCGACGGCTCCAACTGGTGCGGGGGAGTTCCCACATCCTCCACCGATGTCATCATCCCATCGGGGGGGAATCAGCCCGTGATCGGTACCGCGGCTTTGTGCAACAGCATCACCATTAACAGCGGTGCAACAGTAATTCTCAGTGGCTCAAATACCTTAACCGTATCCGGCAACTTCACCAATAACGGGACCTTCACACCAAATAGCGGAACAGTAACTTTCAACGGAACCGGGACTCAGTCGATTGGCGGAAGCGCAGTTTCCACCTTCAACAACCTGACTGTAAATAAACCATCCGGAGAGATCTTCCTGACAAGTGATGAATCTGTCAACGGAGCGCTTACCTTGACAACCGGCATTGTTGACGGAATCACCAACAGCAAGACACTGACCATCGGCGCGACAGGCAGCGCTTCAGCCGGAAGCACCGCTTCGTATGTAAAAGGGAAGCTTGCCCGGATATGCGGCAGCGCCGGTTCGAATAATTTTCCGGTCGGAAACGGGAATTTTCACCCCATGGCCTTAACCTACACTCAGCTTACCGGCACAAGTACCGTAACAGTTCAGGAATCTGAAGACGCCATAACCATCCCGATAAACACGTTTCCAGCGAAAATCAGCAGTGCAATCACATCCATTCCACGGCACTGGACGGTCAGTCAATCAGGAGCTTCCGCTTTCAGCTATACCGTTAATCTCGATGGTGCAGGAATTAACCCGGCCTATCCGGTTATAATAATCCTCGCAGATGCCTCGTCGGTTAAACTCAGCGATGTCACTGTTAGTAATCCGTATTATGTCAGTTCGCAGCAATTCACCTCGTTCAGCGATCTTGGCCTGGCTGAATTTTCCATTAAAACTTCCGTTGCCGACGACAGCTGGAATGCAGATGGTACCTGGTTGCCGTCTGGCGTCCCGGTCGCAACCGACAATTTATTTGTGAACAACACGGTAACAATCGGCAATTCGCCGGCTGCCGTCTGCAACGACCTGACGATTAACTCCGGCAAATCGCTAACCATCGGTGCAGGACAGACGCTCACGGTTAACGGAGCGCTCACCAACTCCGCCGGAACAACCGGGCTGATCCTCGCCTCCGACGCCACCGGAACGGCCTCGCTGATCCATAATACCAATGATGTCCCGGCCACCGTAAACCGCTATATATCAGGTACCGGGCAGGACTGGCATTTTCTCTCCTCGCCCGTCGATGCACAGGGGATCAGCGGGGCATCATGGCTCCCTTCGGGAACTTACGGCAACGGCACCGGTTATGACCTCTATGTCTGGAATGAACCCACGAGCTGCTGGATTTACAAGTTAAATACCTCTACGCTGGTCAACTGGACTACCGTCCATCCTCAAAGCTACTTTGTCCCGGGCCGGGGTTATCTCTACTCGGTGCAGGCCACCAATCCGACAAATGCGTTTGCCGGAAACCTGAACAATGGCGACATCACCTATCCGATTACCGATTCAGGTGCGGTCACCACCGATAATGTCGACGGTTTTAACCTCGTGGGCAATCCCTATCCTTCGTCGGTTGACTGGCAGGCAACGGGGTGGACCCGCTCGGCCCTGAAAACCAGCGGCTCGGGTTACGACATGTGGATATGGAGTCCGGCTGACGGAAATTACGGTGTATTTAACTCTGGCGGCGGATCGGGTACCAACCATGTCACCGGTTATATTGCCCCGATGCAGGGATTCTTTGTCCGGGCTGCCGGCGCCGGGAACCTCGGTTTTGCCAATTCGGTGCGGGTGCATGCCTACGCGGGTGACTGGAAGAGCGCCCGGCTTAATCCCGAAGCCGTAAGCTTGGTGGTGCAGTCGGAGCGCGACCAGACTTCTGACGAGGTAAAGATGGTATTCGGCTATCCCGTTAGCCAAAACGGGGCGGCAAAGCTGTTCAGTCCCATGACGACCGCGCCGAGCCTTTACCTCGCTGCCGCAGGGGCGAACTACACGGTGCGCTACCTCACCGACACGATAGCCTGCCCGCAGGTGCCGGTGTGGTTTAAGCCCGGAGCCGACGGTCCCTATTCGCTGAGTGCGAATTTCGACCCGGGTGCGTTTAAGACCGTACTGCTCGAAGACGTTCAAAAGAGGGTGGTTCAGGATCTGAAAACCGAACCTGCCTACCGGTTTGCCGCCCTGAAAAGCGACCCCGTGAGCCGTTTTGTGCTCCACTTTACACCGGTCAAAGCGGAGGCCGGAAACGAACTTCCGGCAAAAATAACCACCAACGGCACGCTGATTTTCGCAGACCTCACTCAGCTCACGGGCGATACCCGGGTCTCGGTATACGATGTTTTGGGGCGCAAACTCTTTGAAGAGCAGTTCCCCGGCGGGGCGCAGTTTACGCTAAACTATAACCCGGGGAGGGAGCTACTGCTGGTCCGGCTCCAAAACCACCAGGGGGAGCTGGTGCGTAAATTACTGTGTAACAACACAAATCATTAACTCAAAGTCTAACCCATAAAAATTGTTCCTAAGAAACAGAAGAAGAAATAGTGATCAACCATACACCACAGGGAAGCGGCATAGCGACCCGCCTTGCGATTGTTACCAGGTAATGAAACCAGGGAGATTATGCAAAAAATATCGTTTTAATCAATTTAATACAAAAACAAAATGAAAAAATTTAGTATGCTTTTCGTGGCTATCGTTATGATGGCAGGGTTTTCGATGAAGGTGATGGCCGATGGAACAAATACATCAAAGACTGTTACTGGTACACATGCAGGAGCTGTGCTTATTGTCCCAATGGGACTAACCCAAACAGCTGCTTTGCATTTTGGCACCATAGTCCTGACATCAACAGCTGGAGGAACAGTTGTTCTTGCTTCTAATTCTACCTCACGTGCTTTTGATGGTGGGGTGGCAACAGCTGCAGGTAACGTAACATCCCATCCCTCCAATGCTGCTTATAATGTAACGGGTACGATGAATGAAACTTATGCCCTTACATTGCCTGCAACAATTACGGTAACGGAAACTACTGGCAAAGCAGCAACAATGGTAATTAGCGCATTGAAAGCACGTTTTAACGGAGTGTCAACAGATGCAGTCTCGAGTACACTTAGTTCAGCAGGTACTGACAATTTCACTGTTGGCGGTACATTAACTATTCCTGCCACGCCTGTTGCCGGAATTTATGATGGACAATTTGATGTGTCAGTTGATTACAATTAATATTTTAATTACTAAGAGGGAATGACCGTATGTTGGCCATTCCCTCTTAATTAAAGTAACCGGCTTAGTTACGATTTTAAATAATATAAAAAAATAACGCCATGAAAACCCACTTGATAGTCTTGTTTTTATACCTGATGAGTATTAATCTTCAGTCTATTGCGCAGGGCGATTTAATGATCACCCCAAAAAGGGTGGTATTTGAGGGGAACAAGCAACGGGAAGAACTCATTTTAATCAATTTGGGAAAAGATACGACCACTTTTTCCATCTCATTTGTGCAAAAGAAGATGAAGGAAGATGGCGGTTTCGAAACAATTGAAAAACCAGATTCAAGCTTGTTGATTGCCGAACCTTACCTGCGGGTCTTTCCACGGCAGGTAACCTTGGCCCCAGGCGAACCTCAGACAATCATGCTGCAATTCCGGCGTACTTTAAATATGCAGAACGGAGAATTCCGTTCTCATCTCTATTTTCGATCAGAAAAAGACTACCATCCTTTAGGTACAAAGAATTCTCTCAAAGATTCCTCGTTGGTGAGTGTTAATTTAATTCCGGTTTACGGGATGAGCATACCGGTTATAATCCATACGGGAGAGTTGAGGGTCAGTACCTCCATAAATGACCTTAAACTGGAAACTGTACAAGGATCTGCACAAATTCTCCACCTAACCATTAACCGAACCGGAAACTGCTCCAGTTATGGGAACCTGATCGTAGAATATACCCCGGATCAAGGGAAGCCATTTCAGGTTGGTATTGCAAAGAGTGTTGGTGTCTATACTAATATTGATAAGCGACAGATTTCTATTAAGTTAGATAATGTTCCTGGTTTAACACTGAAAAATGGTCGGGTGAAAGTGCGTTATACCAGTCCGGATTACACTAAATATATGGTTTATGCGGAGGCGGAGATGCCGATTACCGAGCAAACGGGAATTACAGTGCAAGGAGCAACGAAAGATAATGGTCAATGAATTAATGGTTAACGGTTAATGAATTAAAACTTTAATTTTTAAAATTCAGTGTAATTCAGAGTAAACTCGTTGAAACTCTGTAGTGAAACTTCCGGCCATGAACACTAAAGTAAATAATTGAATTTTAATCAAATAGAAATGATCGCCAAAAAGAGCTATATTATATTGATTAAAAGTTTGTTGTTAACCATCCTGATCTGCATTTGCGGTTCATCAACTTTTTCTCAACCGGTATTTCCGCAGCGAACTATAACGATAACCCCAACACAAGATATCCATTTCGGAACATTTTGTAAGATTGGTAATTCTGGAGGAACGGTAATTGTGGGATATGATGGTACCAGAACTTGCACTGGTGAAATCGCTCCCGTGAATATCGCCCCAACCGCCCATGAAGCGATATTTGCCATTAAACTTTGTCAGGGAAGAAATGTAACGATAACTTTTGACGCAACCACTATTTTAACTGGTAGTGAAGGTGGCACACTCACACTTGACCTTGGCCCAACTGAAAAAGGGGGAAACGGAGCCAGTTTTTCTACAAACAGCGACTGTAATTTTATTACCCCTTTGCGGATGGGAGGTACACTTCACGTTCCAGGAACAGCTGTTCCGGATACCTATACCGGTAGTTTCGCAATTACCTTTAATCAGCAATAACAGATGATAAACCCTAAGTCAATCGCCCAATTACCATTCAATCTCCTCATAAACGGCAAGAATTGGTGTGCTATGCGGACAAAAGGGTTATTGCTTTTACTGATCTTCCTTGCCTTAACAAAACCGGAGGCCTATGGTCAGGCCACGCTTGCATCCGAAGCCGATGCCCCGCTTATCACCTACGAGGAGATCCCCGTCCGGCTAATGATCGAGGGGTATAAAATGTTTTACATCGACGCTATCTACGGAAACAATAAACAGCTGTTTATCCAGGTTGAAGACCTCTTCAACACCCTCGATATCCAGTGTCTCGCCGGGAAGGAGGGGAACACCCTCAGCGGATTTATTGAAAAAGAGAGCCAAATCTACACCATTGACCTGAAAACCAAACAAATAAAAATCGGCAACAGGATCATCCGAACTAAAAACGGCCTCACCAAAGAGCAGGGTGCCCTCTATATGGAGTCCTCGCTGTTTGCCCAAGCGTTCGGAATCACCCTGACCTTTAACTACCGCGCCCTCACCATCCAGCTCCAGTCTAATTTCGAGCTTCCCATCCTCAAACAGCTGCGCATTGAAAAACTGCGTAAAAATATTTCAAAAGTCAAGGGAGAAGTGGTTGCCGATACGATCGTGAAACGTAATTATCATCTGCTGAAACCGGGGAATATGGATTATTCGGTTGGTTCCTACCAAACCTGGAATGGTCCGGTCAATCATCAAATAAGTTTAGGGGTTGGCACCGAACTTTTATATGGCGAAGCTGATATCATGGTCAATTATTATACCCAGTATCAGTTTGATAACCGTAATTTGTTTTACCTCTGGCGATGGGTCGACAACGATAAGTCTGTAATTAAACAGGCGCAGCTGGGAAAGATCTCCGGGCAATCCATCGCGTTTTTAGATGCTCCTGTGGTGGGGGCCGCGATCCGCAACACCCCAACAACCATCAGAAAGGCGTCAGGATATTACACCATCACCGATCATACCGAGCCCAACTGGAATGTCGAGCTCTATATCAACAATGTGCTCGTCGGCTTTACCAGGACCGATGCTTCGGGAACCTACCAGTTTAAAGTTCCGATCGTCTATGGCTACACCACCCTCAAACTAAAATTTTACGGTCCGATGGGGGAAGAGCGTACACTGGAAAAAACAATGAATGTCCCCTACACCATTATGCCCAAAGGGGAATTCGAATACGGCCTCTCGGGCGGCGTTTTACAGGATACCCTTTCGAGCCGTTTTGGAAGGGCGGAGTTTAACTGGGGGGTTGCCCGCACCCTCACCTTCGGCGGCGGGCTCGAATATTTATCGTCGATCCCCCATGCTCCCTATATTCCGTTTGCCAATTTAACCTTCCAGCCCTTCTCCAAAATGACCCTGATCGGTGAATATGACCATGGGGTAAAAACCAGGGGGGTCATGGACTACTATTTTCTCAAGGATGCCCTGATCGAACTCGACTATGCCAGATTCGTGAATGGACAGAAGGCGACCCTTTTCAATGCCCCCGAAGAGCGTAAAGTGAAGCTGTCGGTCCCCTTTGCCGTGAAAAAGACGACCGGTTTTATCCGGCTTGATTATACCCAGCTGGTTTATAAGGCATTCAGCTACAACCAGGGAAATCTTATGCTATCGGCATATTATAAGCAGTTTAGCGTCAACGCTGCCAATCAGTTTAACTGGATCGGGAATATGCAGCCTTACGTGATTACCGATCTCGCCCTCTCGTGGCGGCTCAAAAAGGGGCTCACCATCCGCCCTTCGGCACAGTATAATTTCACCAACAGCCAGCTCAACACCTGTAAACTGGCGCTCGAAAAATACATTCCCAAAGGAAATTTTTCCATTTCGTACGAAAAGAATGTCCTCTACAACGACCATTTTATCAATGTCAATTTCCGGTACGACCTGCCGGGAGCCCGCTCTAACCTCTCGGTATCGCAGAGCCGCAATAACACGATGACCTCCGAGAGTGCCCAGGGTTCGCTGGCCTTTGGCGGCGGAAACGGGTATGTTTATACCAGCAATAACTCCTCCACGAGCAAGGGGGGTTTGCTACTCTACCCTTTTCTCGACCTGAACAACAACGGCAAACGCGACAAGGGTGAACCGATGGTGAAAGTGTCCAATGTGAGCATCATGGGGGGAAGGGTGATCTTCAGCGAGAAAGACTCCATCGTGCGCATCCCAGATCTGAATGCATTCACCAATTACCTGCTCGAATTTCAGGATAACGACCTCGAGAACATCGCCTGGCGGTTCCGGAAAAAGATCTACCAGGTGCTGATCGATCCCAACCAGTTTAAACGGATCGATATCCCGGTTATTGTTGTCGGCGAAGTGAGTGGAATGACCTACCTGAATAAGGATAATGTACTCAAGGATCAGCGGAGAATACTCGTGAAATTCTACAAAAAAATCCCGAAAGAGGGTAACCATACCCTTTCGGAACCCGATGAGGTTGACTATTCCAAACCGGTGGCCGAGACCCTCACCGAGTCGGACGGATATCTGTATTACATGGGGCTTGCCCCGGGAGAATATGTCGCCCGGGTTGATCCGGAGCAGCTCAAAAATTTGAACATGACCACCGCACCCGCGCTGATCCCGTTTAAAATCAACCAGTCGGTCCAGGGAGATGTGGTGAATGGTGTCGACTTTATCCTGAATCCCACGCCGGAGAAGGAGTAGCGGCAGGGCGAGAGAGGGAGTCGGCGAATAACATAAACAGAGAAATTCTGACGCAAATGAAAAAAAAGTGCATGAAAATGTAACACTTCACACGTCAAATACGTAATAGGTGACAAAAGAGATTTCCTGCTGATTATTACAGGGTTCTTCCAGTACATTGATTTTCAATAAAACAATCGTAATGGGAACACAATTCAGAAATTTCACCTTTTGGAAACCTTTTGCTCCTGAGTTTATTCATGAATCGGGTACAGAGCAGGACAAATTATGGTTTGCCGCATTAAACAGGAAAATGATGAAGGGGTATCAGTTCGAACGGCAGTACCCCTTATGTCAGTATATCGTCGATTTTATCTGTCACAAGCTTAACCTCATCATTGAGATTGACGGTTCAGCACAATCGTTAAAGTCGAAATCGGCGATTAAAAAACGGGATGATCTGGAGAGGCTCGGTTACCACGTTTTAATCTTTTCAGAAACGGAGGTGGCGTATCATCTCGATGAAGTGATTGATAAAATCAGACACACCGTCAGGGCGCTGGCCAGAAAAGGGATCGTTCACTAAGATTCAGAGCGCTTAAAACTGTGGGGATTGATTTGCGGGGAAGCGATAAACCAGGAGTATGCCACCCGTTGTTCTTAAATCAGATAGGTGGAGTATGACGATAGGATAAAGCATAGTGATTGTAATAAAATAGTTTATGGAGCCGCAAACTTACAGTAACAGAGACATAAAGTTATTTATCAGGGAGTTGCAAACTGAAGGGACCACCGGCGAAGCGTTATTGTGGTATCGTGCCTTAAAATCGCGGAAGATGAGGGGGGCTCAGTTTCACCGGAGGTTTCCGATTAACGATTCCATTGTTGATTTTATCTGCAAAAAATTTAACCTGATCATTGAAATCAGGCGGGATTTGCAGACAACAAGCTCACTTATAGAGCAGAGCAGGGAGCGTGATTTTGAAAAACTGGGATATAAAGTGTTGTATTTCTCAGAATCAGAGGTAATTAACCATCTTGAGGAGGTGATTGGCCAGATAAACGGTCACATCGATTCACTGGACGAGAATCAAAAGCTTCCGCATTAATTAAAGTAACAATAAACCGGTTTCCGCTATTAAAACATTCTTGATATGGACGCTCATCCGCCCAAAGAAGTAACTGCAGTTATGCGGAAATTAATCATTTCTTAGGGGACAAACATCATATACCGGCCACCCTTTTGAACGCTACATGAGTGTATGATTTTTTTACGTCTTCGAATTCATATCAGGCCAAAATCCGAAATGTAAATTTTATTTACTCCTAATAATGAAACAAGTAGCTATTTCCGTAATTTATAAAACAGATTTATATTCCTTATTTATAGCTGTTTATAAAGTATTATTGCACAAATAAAATTATTCCCGTCTCATGTAATAAAGTATTTTCGACTGCGTAAATTTTTATTTTACCTTTTTGTTGCATCAAGGCATTTTTTTACATATCTTTGAGTCGTGAAGATTATTTATCAATTGCATCCATTACTTGCAAAACGTAAATCATGAGAACGACCGCCTGCATAGTTTTATCCCTGGTTCTGACATTCTGTTGGACGGGGAAAAATTCATGCACCGCCCAGACCATAGCTATTGGACATGTCACTGCAGAGGTTATTGAATCGATCAGCGCCTCCTCACAGGCAGCCACAACGCTCTCTTTGGGGACGACCGCAGCGGGAACCTCGGCCCAACTGACAGCCAATTCCCCTACACTTAATCTGGGAACGATGACCGTTAATTCGGGGAGCAATGCCACGGTCAATGTGGTACTTAAATCTGCCACCCTCTCCAATTCACAAGGCAATGGTTTTACCCTCGATCCCAGTCTGAACAACAACGCCACAGCATCGGTGACCGGATCAAACGGATCACAAAACATACAGCTCAACGGGATCGCCAATCTCGGCGCCAATCAGCCTTCCGGACTCTATGCCGGATCATATACGGTCGTTTTTGCTTATAATTAATAATTAGTGGATGAATTGTAGTTAAGCGGGGCAATGAGAGTTGTCCCGCTCTTTTTTTTGCCGAAACCGCACCGGCGCTGGATTTTGCACGACCCCAAGAGATCAGTCTGAAATAGGAATCAAAGCGAGGCCGGGGAATCAGCTGAAGCCCGCTGAACTATTTATTGAACCGCTTTTGATTTTTGGGATGGGTTATTTAACCGACCATAGTCCCGGAAAACAGCCGCCTTTCGTGATTTTTTAATTTACACCGCGCGCAGGATTGCCGCAAAACGAATTTACATACTCCCTTCCGCTCCCCTTCAGCGGTTTTTTTAATACCTTCAATTTTACGTATATAAAACTTTTACATCGCGTGAAATTTTTTTTCGAAAAATTCAAAAAACCGCAATTAAGGAATCCTATATTATTTAAAATTGTTCTTTATTGAAATTTATATTAATCTGTTAATCATCTTATTTATATGCTTTATTAACAGACTTATTAACGCCATTTGGCAAGGTAACAATTCCCGGCACGATTAATGCTAATACGTTAAATACGTGATTAAAAATCATAAAAAAACACAGTTAAAAAACATTTTAACAAATTAAAAAACAAAACATTATGAAAAAACTTATCCTTTCCGCTATTGTTATCCTTGGATTCGCAGCTGCATCTTTTGCACAGGCAACCGCTACAGCCACAGCATCCGGCACACTTGTAGCCGCTGTATCGATGGGAACTGGTTCCAGCAGTACAAGTAGCAGCACCCCTGCATCACTTAGTTTTGGTACGATCGTTGCCGGTACAGACGGAACCGTTGTGGTTCCCGGTAATAGCGCAAACACAAGGAGTTCAGGAACTTTGACACTGGTAAATGGTGTTGCCGTAAATTCCGCTCAGTTCACTATTGGTGGTACAACAGGTCAGGTGTACACCGTAACCCTGCCACCAAGTGTAAATGTTGTAAATGGTGCGAATAATATGCTTGTTGATGGTTTTTCGTGTGACGTTGCTACAGCAGGAACGAGCGTAACTGGTCCAACTGCAGTAGGAACCCTCGCAAGTGCAACCAGAACTTTTTATGTTGGCGCCACCTTACATGTTACCGCAGCAAGTCCAGTCGGAGCATATACCTCTACCAACTTCAATGTATCGGTAGTTTACAACTAAATCATACCTGATTTCAAAGAGGAACTGCCCTGATCCGCTCTGCTAAGGGGGATCTGCGGAATTGGAACCATAAATTACGATCACCGTGATCGCAAAATAACACCCGGCCCGTCATTAAAATGGGCCGGGTTTGCCAAAACCTAACGAGAAAAGTAATAATCTTAAAAAAATATGAAAAAGGTTATTCTGGTTTTAATAAGCATCTCATTATTACCTTTACTTTTCGGACACAAAATCGCAGCCCAAACAAGTGTAAATGCCGTAGCTACCGCCCAGGTCATTGCAGCATTAACTGCAACAGAAACGGCGCAGCTTAATTTTGGCCGTTTTTCACCGGAGACCCAGGGGGGTGTAATTTTTTTGACCCCCGATGGTGTAATGACAACGCAAGGGACAGTAATTCCCGGAGGCGGGTCGCACAGTTCTGCGAGCTTTTATATTACCGGAGAACCCAATGCCACTTTTTCAATTATTCTCCCTTTAATTCCGGCCATACTGACCAATGTGGTTAGCGCCAAGACGATGCAGGTGACCGGCTGGCAATCGCTTCCGGCTCCTGGAATAGGGGTTGGAAAGCTTACCGGCGGATCTGTAACGGTTCAGGTTGGGGCTGCCCTGAATGTGGGGACGACAGACGCCAATCCGGTTGGAATCTATACCGGAAGCTATTCGATTATCTTCACCTATAATTAAGTTTTAGGTTTGAAAGCCCTCATTTGCCTTCAAACTTCACCCGCCGGAGACGGGATAAAGATCCTGAGCCGGCTTTGACCAAAACCTGAAAAATCTGAAAATACCTCCTCTGCGCCTGAACAGTATTTTTCGTAATTTCGGGATTAGACCGCACGATTTGGCGGGGAACAGTATAAGGCAATCATTTGCATTCTTATTGCATGATTTTATGAACGATACCTGGTAATAGTCATAATAATATTATATATATTTGGCCAAATTATATTCATTAGCATTAAAATCATGAAGAAACCAGGCGTTAAATTTAAAAACAGCTCTTGCATCGGACTTCGTTCGTGTTTGATTCTTATTGTTGCCATCCAGTTTTTTTCGTTAATTACCGCTCAGGATCTTCGGGCCCAGGGAAATTTGCTCATTACTCCGCGGCGGGTGGTTTTCGAAGGGGCAAAGCGCTCACAGGATTTTAATCTGGCCAACACCGGAAAAGACACCGCAAGATACAACATCTCCATTGTTCAATATCGTATGAAGGAAGATGGCTCGTTCCAGGAGATCACCACCCCTGAGCAGGGGGAGAATTTTGCCGATAAATTTATCCGTTTCTTTCCAAGAATAGTCACCTTGGCTCCGAATGAGTCACAGGTGGTAAAAATGCAGCTTAAAAATACCGATCAGCTCAAACCCGGGGAATACCGGTCACATATCTATTTCAGGGCCGTACCCAAACAGACAGCTCTTGGAACTACCGAAAAACTGAAGGATTCAACTTCAATCGGGGTAAAACTGATCCCTATTTTCGGGATTACGATTCCGGTCATTGTCCGGTCGGGTGAATCCACCACCAAAGTCACCCTGACAGATCTTAAGCTCGAATTTGTGAATGATACCCTTCCGAGGCTTCAATTTACGTTTAACCGTACAGGGAATATGTCGGTTTACGGCGACATACTGGTCGAACATATTGGGGAATCAGGTCTTGCACAACAAGTGGGCATTGTCAAGGGGATTGCCGTTTACACCCCTAACCCGATCCGTAAGGCTCAGCTGGACCTCGACAATATTTCAAAAGTTAATTTCCACAAGGGAATTCTACGGGTAACCTTTTCTGCTCAGTCGGAAACCAAACCAGAAAAATATACCGAAGCGGAACTGAAGTTGCAATAATCGTCCCTGACCATGTTGCTTCGCGCCCGCTTTTAGTACTTTTAAATTAAATGATTAAACGGCTAATAACGGGTTTTAAGACTGCTTTTCTGACTGTGCTGCTAATCCAGTCCGGATTACAGGATTATGCGGCAATCATAACTACTACGGGATCAGGAAACTGGAGTTCCACCACCCCAAATGCCCCATGGCCCGGAGGGACAATACCGACCAGTACAGATGACATTATAATAGGTAATGGGTACGTTCTCACCGTTGATGGGAACAGAACCTGTAATTCACTCTCTTTTAGTCCGTCAATTACACCCAATTTATCGGGTACCCTGAACGTCAATACCGGCTTTACCCTTAGTATAACCACCAGTTTAACGGTACCTGGCAGTAAGATTAACGGAAGCTTCACGATTTCCGGAGGAGGAACCTTAAACTGCGCCTCCTTAAATGTTAATGATTCCTCTCACCCATCCGCCAGCGGAAATTCAACCATTACCCTTATCTCAACGATCAGTAATCTGAATGTTTCAGGAAATTTAACGCTCAGAGGCACCTTTAGTTCAAGCGGCAGTAAAACGAACAATTCTGTTCTCGATTTGCAAAGCGGCACGGTAACGGTAAACGGATCGGTAATAACCTCCAATGCCGATCCATCCAATAGTTCATCCATTATTATGAATGATACGTCCGGGGCACAAACAGGCACCCTCGCGCTTGGAGGTGCCACTCCATTTGTGGTGAGCGGTACCGGTACCAGTACCTTTGCATTAAATGGAACAGGCTCAACCGTGATCTATAATAGCTCATCGACACAGACAGTCCTCCCTGTGGCATATACCAACCTCACCCTCGCTGGCGGTGGGATAAAATCCATTAACACCGGAACCACAATCTCAGGAAATCTGTCAATTAACGGCGCGACAGCCAGTCTGGCTGCAGGTTTAAATTTAAATGTAGGCAGCCTAACGATAGGTGGGCTAAACAAGATTAACGGAACCTGGGGAAGCTCAGCTTCGGCCGCTTCTATAAATGACAATACCTATTTTACTTCCACCGGCATTGTTACAGTGACCAGCGACACAAGGCCGGTTGCTTTATTTTCAGGCCTATCCGCAAGTCAGGGTATTTGCTTTGGCACCGCAACGACTGTTCTGAGCGGGACTGTCAGCGCCCCCGGACCTGTCTATTCCCTTAACGGAGAGACGGTAGTGGTTACCATCAACGGGAATGCTCAAAATGCAACTGTTGCCGGAGGTTCCGGGGGGTTTACGGTAAATTTCCCAACCTCTGCACTTCTGGTTTCAGCCACACCCTATACCATTTCCTATGCCTATGCCGGGGATGTGAACCTGAAACAGGCAGCAAACAATACCTCAACAACTGTAACAGTCAATCCGGTAATTATTGGAAATGCAATTGGTTCGCCACAGACCATATGCATCAATACCGCCCCTTCGGGTTTGACAGGCACTTTGCCGACAGGGGGAAGCGGCACCTATGGCTATCTCTGGCAAAGCAGTACTACGAGCGGATCTGCAGGGTTTGCACCAGCTGCGGGCACAAGTAATGGTCAGAATTATTCTCCGGGTTCACTTACGCAGACCACCTGGTTTACCCGAACCGTGACTTCAGGGGGTTGCAGCACCACCTCAGCTTCGGTTCAGATAACGGTAACTCCATTGCCGGTTGCAACATTTAGCTATGCAGGCACGCCGTATTGCTGGAATGGTTCCAATCCAACGCCGACTTTTAGTGGCGGAGGTGTAGCAGGAACTTTTTCATCAACATCCGGGTTGAATTTTGTGAGTACTGCAACAGGTCAGATTAATCCCGCCACCAGTACACCCGGTACTTATACCGTAACCAATACCCTAACTGCAGCCGGAGGTTGCGGAATAGTGACCGCAACAAGTCAGGTTACCATTAATCCGCGACCTGCCATCACGTCCCAATCCACCGGCGGACAAACCGTGTGTGCCGGATCAGCGTTTACCTCAGTTTCGGTTACTGCAACCGGAGCGGGTTTAAATTATCAATGGTACAGCAATACTTCAGCCTCAACCAGTGGCAGCAGTTTAATCACCGGAGCAACAGGCAGCAGTTATACCCCACCTTCGGCAATTGCGGGAACACTTTATTATTATTGTGTGGTCACCGGAACCTGCGGAACCGTGACCAGTGCCGTATCGGGTGCTTTTGTGGTTAACTCATCGGTTGGGGGGACGATTAACGGGGCTGCCACCGAGTTTTGCAAGGGAGGTTCGACAGGGACCATGACCTTAAGCGGCTACTCTGGTACAATTTTAGAATGGGACCGTCAGCTCAATTCAGGAGGATGGAATAATGTCGGGAATTATGCCATTGCAACCTATTCAGAAGTACCTTACGCCGGAGGAACCTGGCAATACCGGGCGCTGGTTCAAAACGGATCGTGCCCAGCGGCTTATTCATCGGTTGTAACCGTTCTGGTTGACCCGACTACCACCATCGGCACCCTTGGAGGAGGGCCTACCCTTATTTGTCAGGGCGCCCTCACCGGTGTGATGACTCTGGGACCCAGTACCGGAAGCATTATCCGGTGGGAGAAACGGGTAAATTCTGGCTCCTGGATAAATATTGCAAATACGCTGACCTCTTATTCGGAAATCCCCTCTTCGGCAGGGACCTGGGATTATCGGGTATTGGTGCAAAGTGGTAATTGTTCATCACTTTATTCCAATAATTATACAATTGTCGTTACTCCCACGCTATCGATAACTTTGGGCCCGAATCCGATTATTTGCAAAAATACAACGATAGCTCAACTAAGTTATACCGCAACCACAGGTAGCCCCACAAACTTCACCATTAATTTCGATGGTGCTGCGCTCAATGCTGGGATGGTCAGTCAAACAGGATGGCAGCTGAATGCTAATGCCATAACGATCAATGTGCCATACGGTATTGCCACGGGTGTATATAATGGTATATTGAGTGTGTTGACCTATAATCCGGTTTGCTCAAGCATCAGCTATCCCATTACAGTTACCATACAGGATAATAACCAAACCATTGCAATTACAGGAAGCGCCGCTCCCTGCCAGGGATCGTCGCAGAGTTATAGTGCAACAAATATCAGCGGCGCCGCCTATACCTGGACCTTCCCCGCAGGGTGGGTTCAGACAGGCGGAGGAACCACCAGTTCAGTGACTGTGAGCGTAGGATCAGCCAACGGAAACATCCAGGTAACACCTTCGTTCGCATGTGGAAATGGGACCACTCAAACATTAGGTGTTGCGCCCGTACTGGTTCCCTCGGCTTCAATTGCCTATCCGGGGACTCCATTCTGCAAATCTGTTTCAGCCTCTCAGAATGTGATATTAACCGGTACTGCCGGAGGAACCTATGCCGCCTCCCCCACCGGACTCACCATTAATTCTTTCACGGGAGCCATAACTCCGGTGTCAAGTACCGCCGGAACATATATTGTAACCTACTCAATACCAACATCGGGAGGATGCGGAGTGATAACCGCCACAGCTACAGTAACGATTACCACCACACCCGTTGCAACATTCAGCTATACCGGTTCGCCTTTCTGTTCCAATGCCGCCAATCCATTGCCAACCTTTAGCGGAGGCGGTGCGGCAGGAACATTTTCATCCACCTCCGGATTAGTTTTTGTAAGTTCGGCCACCGGTCAGGTCAATCTTTCAGCCAGTACACCAGGCACTTATACGGTTACCAATACCATTCCGGCAGCAGGTGGTTGCAGCCAGGTGACAGCAACAAGCTCAATTACGATAAATCCAACTCTACCGGTAAGTCTGTTGATCACTCCTTCATCAAACCCGGTTTGTCCATCAACTTCCGTAACCTTTACCGCTGCTCCAACTAATGGAGGAACAGCGCCGGCATACCAGTGGAAGGTGAACGGAACAACCGTTGGAACAAACAGCCCCACATACACATACACCCCGGCAAACAGCGACATTGTAAGTTGCCTGCTCACCTCAAATGCACTCTGTGCCGCAGGAAGTCCCGCCACCTCAAATGTGGTGACCATGTCTATCAGTGCAAATCCCACCGTAAGTGCCGGAGGGACCCTTGGTGCCGTTTGCCAGGGGGGAACGACAACGGCTCTGGGGGGTTCCTTCGGAGGCGGGGCTACTGCAGCAGTCTGGTCAGACGGCGGAGCCGGGGGAACCTTTGCCAACAATACCGGAAATACCCCATCGGCTGCCACCTATACCGCATCGGCGATCTTTACAAACCCTGTCACCCTGACTCTAACCACCAGCGGACTTTCCTGTGGAACTGTTTCAGCCAATAAATTATTAACAGTTACCCCCTCGGTTACTATAAATGCGTTCTCCCCTGCCACCGCAACCCGTTGTCAGGGAGCCGGAACGGTAACGACCACCGCTACTGCGACGAACTCATCCGGAATAACTTACACCCTGGATGCTGCAAGTTTAGCCGGAGGAAATACAATTGTCGCTGCCACAGGCGCTGTTACCTATTCGGCTGGCTGGAGCGGAACCACTACCATCAGTGCCAGCGCTGCAGGATGCAACGGCCCGGCGGTTACTACCCTGGTTGTAACGGTAACTCCGACCGTGGGAACGCCCGTTTTTGTGATGGGCACCACTTCAACCCGTTGCCGGGGCGCAGGTTCAGTGACCTATTCCGCAAACGCGACCAACAATACGGGAATCACTTACACCCTCGATGCCGGCTCTATCGCAGGTGGTAACACCATAGCTTCAGGCACAGGGACGGTCACCTATAACTTCGGATGGAAAGGAACCAGTATTATCACCGCATCTGCTACAGGATGTAATGGCCCAACTTCCTCAGTGCATACTGCAACAACCATCACTGACCTGATCTGGACAGGGGCGATAAGCTCAGATTGGAATACTACTGGAAACTGGTCATGCCTGTTTCTACCCGATTTGACGACCAATGTTCTGATCCCAAATGTAACCAATCAGCCTGTCCTCAACAGCGGATCATCCGGTATGGCCAACAATATTGTGATTAACAGCGGATCTTCCATAACCGTTACCGGGAATACGCTGCAGATTGCAGGTTCAATAACCAACAGCGGAACTTTTACTGCCTCTGCAGGAACAATTCAGATGCAGGGAACCTCAGCACAAACCATTGGAGCAGGTACTTTTGCCGGAAACTCGGTTATGAACTTTACGGTTTCCAACACCTCCGGCGTAACCCTTGCAGGCCCATTGAGTGTTACCGGAGTTGTGAAGGCCGCAACAGGGGATTTAACTTCGGGAGGAAATCTGGTGCTGATTTCATCGGCCAGTCAAACAGCCCTGGTAGACGGTTCAGGTTCAGGGAATGTAGTGGGCAATGTAACCATGCAACGTTATCTCCCCTCCGCTTTTGGATATAAGTATATCAGCTCTCCGTTCCAGGCAGCTGATGTCAGCAGGTTAAGCAGCTATATTAATCTCGGCGCCACATTCCCGTCTTTTTATAAATACGATGAGAATAACCATCATGACTCAACAACCGTTACAGGTGTCGTACCCGCCTATCAATCAGGCTGGGTTTCCTATACATCCGGATCAAATCCACTGGTTCCCCAGAACGGGTATGCAGCAAATTTCGGAACCTCGGGAAATCCGGAAACCATTAATCTCTCGGGCGTTGTTAATAACGGAACCCTGTTGGTTTCGATGATCAACCATAACCGGAAATACACCCAGGGTTTTAATCTTGCAGGCAACCCCTATCCTTCTCCTATCGACTGGAATGCAAGCGGATGGACCAAGACCAATATTGATAATGCGATCTATTTCTTTAATGCCGATGGTTCGGACCAATATTCCGGGGTTTATACCAGTTACGTCAATGGTACGGGAACGGGAAATGGAACCAACCTGATCGCCTCTATGCAGGGATTCTTTATTCATGTTTCGGATGGATCATATCCGGTGAGCGGTACTCTGGGGATGACCAATGCGGTCCGGGTCAATAATCTGGCCCCAACTTTCAGGGAGGCCACGACCGATAACCGCACCATTCTCCGGTTTGCCGCCAATCTTGAAACCCCCAATCCGCTGGAGGATGTAGCCCTCCTCTATTTTGACAACCAGGCCAGCCGGAGCTTTAAGAAGGAGCTTGATGCACTGAAGCTCAACAACACCACGGTTCTTGTCCCAAATCTGTATACCTTATCCACCGATCCAAGGCAGCTCTCCATCTATGCTATTCCGCAACCCGCTGATTCCACTACCAAGATTCCGGTAGGGATCACCACCCTTGGTGACGGATGGGTAGATTTTAAGGCCAAAGATATTGCCCTGTTACCACAATCACTTTATATTTATCTGGCTGATAATTCCATAGGCATCACTCAGGATCTGAAAAAAAATCCGGATTATCGATTCTATCTCAAGGCCGGAACCTACAATCAACGGTTTAATCTGATCTTTTCACTCACCGAACTAAATGCCGTTACTCCGGTTGTTGAAAAAATCTTCAACCTTAAACGTTCAGCTGCTCAGTACACGGCAACCATAAACCTTCCGGGAGGCTCAGCCGGAAGCTTATTTGTGACCAATATGTCGGGGCAGATTATCCTGCTCAGGGAGGTCTTTGACCAGCAAGCGGTCGAAATCAACCCCGGGCCAGGGAGCGGACTTTATATTATTACGGTCATCTCCGGCAACCGGAGACAATCTGAAAAAATATTAATACACTAAGATTATGAATCGTCCTAAAATATATTCTCTCTTTGGTAAGCTGCCACCATTCCTGTTATTCATAATCTCCATTGCAATCCTTTCTTCTCTGCCTGCAACAGGTCAGGAGAAGCCGCCAAAACCTATCGCGGTAACGGTAAGTACGCTGCAACACCTTAATTTTGGCACTCTTATTGTGTCAGGAGCCGGAGGGACGGTTACGGTTGATTATAACGGAACACGCTCCTCGACCAACGAAGTTTATATTCAAAGTTTAAGTAATTCCGAGATTCCGTCTCCGGCTCTTTTTGAGGTGACCGCTTTACGGGGCACCTTAATAACCATTGTAAACGGCCCACCTGTAAATCTGACAGGCAATCATGGCGGAACGATCAGGCTTGTCCTGGGACAGTCAAATACAGGATCCCCCTTTGTGGTGCGGGGCTCAATTACTGAAGTAGCTATTGGCGGCACACTAACTATTGGGTCACTTGGGGCCAATCCCACCGGAGATTATAGCGGATCGTTCACCGTCACCTTTGTGCAAAATTAGTTACTCGCATTTAATATCCTATGAATCAAACAGCAGTTCAGAAGCACTTCAAACATCGGAAACATCCCATAGCTTCCGGTATTTTGATGCTTTACCTCTGTCTGTTTGTATGGTTCACGCTAATCCCATCGGTTTGCCGGGCTCAGAACGAACCTCAATATGAGGAGATTTCAGTATTTCTGAATATTCAGCGGTTTGGGGGAACTGAAATCCCGGCGGTCATTAACGATGAGACTGTTTATCTCCCTGTTACCGACATCCTCTCCTTTCTGAAAATTAAAAATAATCCATCACCACACCTCGATTCAATTACCGGTTCATTTATTAATCCGCAAGCCACCTATTTGATTGACAACATAAACCACATCATCAGGTACCAGGGGAAAATCTATCCACTCAAGGGTAACGACCTGATTAAGACAGAGACAAACCTCTATCTTAAATCATCCTGGTTCGGACAGGTATTTGGGCTCGATTGTTTATTCAGTTTCCGGAATATGTCTGTAACCCTTTCCACTAAACTCGAGTTACCGGTTATCCGCGAGATGCGGCTCGAACAGATGAGGTCAAATATCAGCCGGTTAAAGGGGGAGGTCAAAGCAGACACCACGATTGGACGAAAATTTCCTCCATTTCATTTCGGAATGGCTGACTGGTCAGTGCTCTCCTCCCAACAATTTCCGGGGGGAACAGATACCCGGTTAAATCTCGCATTAGGTACCGTGATCGCCGGAGGAGAGGCCAATGCCCTGCTGAATTACGATAATACAGTCGCCTTTACCGAGAAACAGCAGCAATACCTGTGGCGTTTTGTGAATAATGATCATACCCTTTTACGGCAAGTTTCTGCGGGAAAAATCTCCACCGCTGTCACTTCCTCAGTTTTTGACCCCATTGTGGGGATTCAGTTCACCAATACCCCTACAACCTACCGCCGCTCCTTCGGGACCTATACCCTGAGTGATCTTACCGAGCCAAACTGGATCGTGGAACTCTATGTAAATAATGTATTGGTCGATTACATCAAGGCAGACGGATCGGGGTTTTATAAGTTCCAGGTACCGTTAGTCTATGGCAACTCAGCGGTGAAGCTTAAATTTTACGGACCCTGGGGTGAAGAGCGGACCAAGGAGCAGAATATCAATATCCCTTTTAATTTTTTACCTCCAGGGGAATTAGAGTACCTGGTGAGTACCGGATTGGTTGAAGATACGATTCACAGCCGCTTTGCACGCGCTACGCTGAATTATGGAGTAAGCCGCCGTCTGACAATTGGGGGCGGACTGGAATATCTCTCTTCCGTTATTTCGGGTCCGGCAATGCCGTATCTTAGTGCCTCAATCAGACTAATGAGTACATTGATGTTAACCGGGGAGTATACAAACGGGGTGCGGACTAAAGGAATATTAAGCTTCCAGCTCCCCTCCAGTCTTCAGCTGGAACTCGATTACACCAAATATGTCCTCGGACAAAAGGCCATTATCTATAATTACCTGGAGGAAAGGAAAGGGGCCATTTCCATCCCCCTGATCTGGAAAAACCTCTCTGCCTATACCCGGGTAACGGTCTCGCAAATTGTCCTTCCGGGATTAACCAATACCAATGCAGAAATGCTCTGGTCAGGATCCGCTCACGGAATAACCACTAACCTAACCACTTTCGGGACATTCAACGGAATAACCAATCCCTATATCTACAGTAATTTATCGCTGGCTTTCCGGTTTCCTAAAAAAATCACCTTTACTCCCCAGGTTCAGTATGAATACAACCATAGCCGGTTTATTTCGGCCCGGGCCGTTCTTGAAAAGCCGCTGTTCAAACATGGATATCTAAACATTTCATACGCACAAAATTTCGCAAGCAACACCCGTAATCTGGAAGCGGGTATTCGCTACGATTTCTCCTTTGCACAAATGGGATTCTCGGTCAGGAATGCTAATGACCAATCTTCATTTATTGAATCAGCACGGGGTAGCTTTGTTTATGACAGCAAATCGGGCTACCTGGGGGCGACAAACAGAACCAGTGTCGGCAAAGGTGGCATAACAATCCTCCCCTTCCTGGATATCAATGGTAATGGCAAACGTGACCCGGGTGAGCCGAAAGTTGCAGGGTTGCAGATAAGGATCAACGGAGGATCGATCATGCGGAACAACAAGGATACAATCATCCATATTTTAGATCTGATTCCATATACAAGCTATTTCCTTGAGCTTGATAAAAACAGTTTTGACAATGTCGCCTGGCAGATGCACAACCTCATCATGAAGGTGAACATCGATGCCAACCAAATTAAAACCATCGAAATTCCGGTTTCCGTTGTCGCCGAAGCAGCCGGAAACGTTTACAACGAATTGAAGGGACAAGGGAGAATTATGGTTTGCTTCTACCGGAGTGATGGAACCCTGGCAGCCCGGGTGATGACAGAATCTGATGGCTATTACAGTTACCTGGGTCTTGTATCGGGCAAATACACAGCCCGGATCGATGCGGAGCAACTAAAAAAATTAAAAATGGTTTCGATACCGGAAGGTATTCCGGTAAATATCGCTCCTTCCAGGGAGGGGACTATTGTGGACGGACTCGACTTCCGGCTAAGCCTGATCAACAAAGAACCAGTAATATCAGCTGCACAACCTGTTATCCTTAAAAGTCCGGTTGATAATCCGGCAATGACTGCTCCGGCTGTCAAAACCACTTCAGCAAGCGGGGCTATTATGCCGGTTTTAATTAAAGCTCCCGCTGAAACGAATGCAAATCCCAAAGCGGCTGTAATAAATCAGGTTCCGGAATCAGCCACAAATCAAGCCCCGGCCATTAAAAAGAATTTAACATCAGAGAGTCAAAATGCCGGCAACACCGCAGGCCCGAAAAAGGGGGCAGAGATCCACAGATACGGTTCGGTCATTCAGGTAGGCGCCTTTAATAAAAAACGGAATGCCATTAAAGTTAAGGAAGATCTCCTCAAATCAACTGATCATCCTGTTGGAATCCTGCTTGAAGAGGGTTTACACAAGGTACAAATCTGGGGTTTCAAGGGGAGGAAGGATGCTCTTGAATATCTGCCAAAACTAAAGAGGAGAGGTTTTATCGAGGCATTTGTTGTCCGGATCGAATAACTTCCATAGCCTAAGGTGAATTCACACTTTTGTCACCTCCGGAAAGAACCGGATTATACAACTAAGAACTGCAGCAATGAGAAAGGTAAAGTTACAGAAGCAAATGTCAATCGACGGATTTGTTGCACGAACAAATGGAGAACAGGACTGGATGACCTGGAATCAGGATCCCGGACTCCTCGGATTTTTTAATTCACTTCTTGATTCATCAGATATCCTCTTACCTGGCAGAATAAGGACAGACGGCTTTGTAACACATTGGTAGAACGCCCTCAAAAACAATCCAAATACCCCGCTTGCCAAAAAATTGGTTGATATTCTCAAAGTTGTTTTCACCAAAACACTTGATAAATCCATTTGGAACCACACAGCTTTAGCAAAAGGAGACTTTGCTGAGGAGCTTGCACGTCTAAAAGAACAAACCGGCAAAGACCTTATAGTTTTTGGAGGTGCGGGTTTCGTGTCATCGCTTATAAAGGAAGGGCTTATTGACGAATTTCACCTAATTATAAACCCTGTAGCTATTGGTAGCGGGATGACCATTTTCAACTCACTTAACAAAACGCAACAATTTACCCCGATAGAATCAACGCTCTATTCCGGCGGTAAAACTGTTTTGAGCTTCAAACCAAAAAATGATTGACCGAACAATACAACAAATGGCTAAAACGAAAAAGTGTGCCCGGCTGCTAATATTGATCAACACAATGAAGCGGCCTGCCAGCGGCACTTAGATACTGCTTCATTGAGCAGGCTAATACATTCAGTTCCGGGTCTGGATTACAAGGCACATAATTAACTAAGTAGAGCAACATCCTGGCCAGTTTACACAACCTATCAGACCATTGAGTTAAATCTTTTAAACCTGGTAAATTCTTTGGCGAAGGCGGGGATCCTGCTGATTGTCACACCTTCACCGGGCATAGCGGCGGGTGTCACAATCCGTCAGGTTATCTGGATATTCCGACCAGTAACCAGTTTTATCCTCTGACCAGCTTATATTTCTCTATTTTTGCATTCAGAGTCGGCCGGGTAATATCAAGAATATGTGAAGCCTCCAGCTTATTCCATTTCACTTCATCAAGGATACGCTTGATATGGTATTTTTCCAATTCAGCAATCGTACGATACTTAAGAATTTCCTGTTTAGGCTCCGCCTCCTGGTCCTGTCTGTTATTCAGTGTAATATTTCCAACCTCTAAAACATCATTCTTCGACATCACGATTGCCTGGAGAATAGTATTTTCAAGCTCACGCACATTCCCATTCCAGTTATGAGCCTTCAACAGATCGATCACTCCCTCTCCGATTTTTACAACATTTCTGTTGAACCGTTTATTCAGCTTATGCAAAAAATGGACCACCAGGTCGCGGATATCCTCTTTTCTGTCGCGCAGAGGGGGCAGATCAATTGTAAACACCTTTAACCGGTAATATAGATCTTCCCTAAACTTACCCTCTTTAATCATAACCTCGAGGTTCTTGTTGGAGGCGGCAATAATCCGTGCCTTCATCGGAATAACCTCTTCTCCTCCAACCCGTTCAAACTCCAGTTCCTGGATTACCCGTAATAACTTCACCTGGGTATTGAGCGATATTTCCGAAATTTCATCCAGGAAAATTGACCCTTCACCTGCCAGCTCAAACTTCCCCTTTTTATCTCTGATGGAACCCGTAAATGATCCTTTAACATGGCCAAAAAGCTCACTCTCAAGCAAAGTTTCGGTCAATGCACTGCAATTCACAATTACCAACGGCTGGTTAGCCGTCACCCCTGAATAATGTATTAATCTGGCTATAAGCTCTTTTCCGGTTCCCGTCTCTCCCTGTATCAAAACATTAACCTTATTCAGCGAAATACGGCCGATGTTTTTAAAGATCTCCTTCATCTGAGGAGTTTTCCCAACCAGGATATTACTCTCAAACATACTCTCACTGGAGGCATCCTCAAATCTCACCTCATGTAGCCCGCTGCTCACCTTAACCGAATTGAGGGCTAATTGAACGACATTCTTCAACTGAAGCGCATCGATCGGCTTCTCAATATAATCAAAAGCACCTAACTGAATCGATTTAATGGTCAAAACAACATCCCCGAAACCGGTCAGTAAAATGACAGGGATTCCTATATTCAACTTACGAATTTCTGCCAGAACTTCAAGTCCGTCAATGCCCGGCATCTGAAAATCAGTGATTACAAGGTCCGGGTGTTCTGAACGAACCAATGACAAGCCGGCCTCCCCGCTCTCTGCCTGAACAGTTTTATATCCGAGTCGTTCGAGAATCTCTTTTATTATCTTCAGACTCAACCTGTCATCATCGATTATAAGAATTTTCTCCATAAATTTAAGCTATTAAAAAATATTACTTTTTATCCGGTTAAGCTTACTATAATGAATTGTCAACAGACCCCTAATTCATCGAAAGTGTAACAAAAATACATTTATTATTTGATTTAATACAATTATTTTACAATCTCAATGTAAAATAATTAGTACTCCAACCCGAAGAGTAATAAAACATATTGTTATTACCTTAAACATAATCATATGCGGCATAATCGGAAGTTCCTAACTTACAATGATTCTGCCAGATTATTCCGTTTCAGGATTTATCGCTATTTTTGATTCATTGACGGTGGTCGCTAAATGGAATCCGTAAATTACATAAAACCGGCATATGATCGATAAATTATTCCGATTAACAGAAAATAAAACTTCGGTAAAAACTGAAATCGTTGCAGGGATAACCACCTTTATGACAATGGCTTATATCCTGTTTCTAAATCCGAATATTCTCTCGGTTACCGGAATGGATAAAAATGCAGTATTTTTTGCCACAGCAATCTCTGCCGGATTTGTAACCATAGCAATGGGATTAATGGCTAACTTTCCAATAGCACTTGCACCCGGTATGGGACTAAACGCGCTGTTCGCGACTGTTGCCCTTGCCGGTGTTGGAATGCCCTGGAGAGTTGCCCTGGGGGCTGTCTTTATTTCAGGGATTATCTTTATCGTTTTGACTATTACAAAAATCAGGCAGATTCTGGTCGTGGCCGTTCCGAACTCGCTCAAACGAGCCATAACAGTTGGAATAGGTCTTTTCATCACCATAATAGGACTAAAACTATCTGAAATTATGGTCGTAAAAACCACCCTTGTCACCCCGACTTTGGCGGCAATTACCAAATCGGGTGGTTCGGCAACCCTTAAGTTTTTCGAGTGGAATATCGGAATGGGCAATTTTCACAATTCCGGCATGGCGCTTTGCTTGATTGGTCTGGCTATTACGGCTTTACTGATGGCCCGACAGATTAAGGGGGCACTTCTGATCGGCATTGTCCTCACAACATTGATCGGGATCCCTATGGGTGTTACAATCCTCCCGGAACATCTGGCGTTTTTCTCCCTTCCAAACCTCAGCAACCTTGCCCTCGGCGAACTGGATATACGGGGAGCGATGAATATGGGTATTTGGACCATCGTCTTCACGTTTACCTTTGTTGAACTCTTTGACACCTTCGGAACCCTTGTTGGAACCGCAAACAAAGCCGGGTTAATCGACAAGGATGGAAATTCCCCTCTGATTGGCAAAGCGATGCTCGTCGATGCATTCGGAGTCTCATTCGGCGCTTTAATGGGAACTTCCACAGTAACCGCTTATGTAGAAAGTGCTGCAGGGATAAGCGAAGGAGGAAGGACCGGTTTAACAGCCGTAACAACCGGCATCCTGTTTCTGCTCGCTGTACTGATCGCACCCCTGGCCACGATGATCCCCGGAGCAGCCACCGCTCCGGCTCTGATTATCGTCGGGGTTCTTATGGCCTCCTCCGTTCTGGAAATCGATTTCACCGATTTCACCGAAGGGTTTCCTGCATTTATAACCTTTACGCTAATGCCGTTTACATACAGCATCGCTAACGGTATCGCCGGCGGAATCGTCTTCTACACCCTGCTCAAGGTTGGAATAGGCCAGGCGAAAAAAGTACATTGGATGATGTATCTCCTGTTCGTCATAGTTGTAAGCCGGTTCATCTTTTTAAGCAATAACGCCTGAAATATTTAAATAAATCAGAAATCATTTTCCCTTGATTTACAGTATCCGTTCTTTCAAAATTAAGACATTTATTGTTACTTAAAATAAAGTCTCTGCGTGCAAATTGCCATAATGTACGGAGATGTAAATTTTATACATTTGTCGCTTATTTTGAATTGCCTTTCATGAAAGTTTTTGTCCCCTTTTTATTATTGATTTTCGTTCTTATCATCCCGGCTAAAAGTGAAAATATTTCCGACGGGAAAATTTCGGGAAGAGTTATAGACTCCACTTCCAATCAGCCTGTTGAATATGCCACTATAGGTTTGTATCTTCAAAGTGACAATAAAGTGGTCAATGGAACCACATCCAATGAAAAAGGGATTTTCAAACTGACAAAAGTCCCTAAAGGCACCTATAAATTATCAGTTAATTTCATGGGTTACGCAACGAATGAAAAAATAAATATTGTTGTAACCAATGACAATTCGAATATTGTATTCGGAGATATTAAACTCTCCACCCAGCAAAACATGCTCAAAGAGGTCGTTGTCACATCGGAGAAAGCGATTATTGAAAACAAGATTGATAAAACAGTCTACAATGTCGACAAGGATATTACTTCACAGAGCGGGGTGGCTTCAGATGTTTTGAAAAAAGTGCCGCAGGTTTCGGTTGATGTTGACGGCAATGTTGAATTGCAGGGAAACTCAAATATCCGTTTTTTAATTAACGGAAAGCCATCTGCCCTTTTTGGCAGTAATATCGCCGATGTCCTGCAATCCATTCCTTCCAATCAGATTCAGAGCATTGAAATCATTACCAGTCCGGGGGCAAAATATGATGCTGAAGGGACCGGGGGCATCATCAATATCATCATGAAAAAAAGTACGGCTCAGGGGGTGAACGGAAATATCGCGTTATCGGCCGGCACACGTCTCGAAAATGGTTCGTTCAACCTGAATTTACGGAAGGGGAAATTCGGTATCAATGCTTTCGTAGGCGGAAACGGGCAATTGCTTTCAACATCGATATCCAGCATGAACCGTTCATCCTATGACTCGTCTGGTTCAACCCAATTACTTCAGGATGGCACCGGCCGCTTCAGTCGCAGCGGAGAGCAGTCCGGCATTGGATTCGACTGGGATATAAATCCTCAGAATAATCTTACGGGAACGATGGGATATAATTATTTCGCGAACCAGAATGTCGGAACAGCAAATCGTCAAACCAAAATAGAGGATGTCACCGGAAATCAGCTATCCGATGTTTACGATGCCATAAATACCTCCAATAATTCTCATTCACAAATACTTGATTATAGTTTAAATTTCAGAAGGAAGTTCAAAAAGAAAGATCAGGAATTGGAATTCTCCTGGATCTCTTCCAATGCAAATAACTTTTCTCACTATCAGCAGGCGCAACAGGAATTATCGGTTAATGTCCCATTAAACAGCACCCTTGGAAACAATCCGGGATTTCAAAAGGAGATGACCTTTGCCTTGAATTATACGCAACCTCTTGGAAAGGATGGCATGTTTGAAACCGGAGCAAAGAGCCAATCGGAGAATATAAACGGAACATCGGATGTCTATCTGCTCAATCCTGCTTCAAACCTTTATGATTTTAATTCAAGCCAGTCTTCGGTACTTAATTACAAAAGATACATCTATGCCGGTTATCTGTCAGTCTCGTTTAAACTGTTGAAATTGCTTGATATTAAGGCAGGTGTGAGAGACGAATATACCAGTGGCAAAGCAAACTTCACAAATTCAGGAGCTGTAACTATTACCCCTTACAATACGCTGATTCCCTCCTTGGTTTTATCACGCACATTAAAGAATAACCAAACAATAAAGGTCAGTTTCACCCATCGGATCGAGCGTCCGGAATATCGGGATCTGAATCCCTTTATTAACGCAAGTGATCCCAAAAATATTACCACAGGAAATCCAAATCTCCGACCCGAAGTTGGAAACAAGATTGAACTTAGCTACAACAAAAATTTTGAAAACGGCACAAATATAAATTCAACGCTGTTTTATCGTGGAAATACCGATGATATACAATCCTATACCAGATATTATCCGAATTACGTTATCGGCGATACGACCTATACCAATGTGGCTGTCAGTACAAGGCAAAATATCGGCCGGGAGGATAATTACGGGCTGAATATATTTGCTTCAGTTCCTGCCATGAAGAATTTAAATATCCGAACCAATATTTCGGGTTTTGAAAGATACATTTTTACAGGCATCTCCTCAGTAGCAAATGTTCACGGATTTAGCTACCGCACAACGATTAATGGCTCGTATCAGCTGAACAGCACGCTGATTTTGGAATTGTTTGGCAGCTTTAACTCAAGGCGAATTAATGCCCAGGGTTCGATACCCTTCTTTACCAGCTATAACTTTGCTTTCCGTAAACAACTGTTTAAGAATGCAAGTATTGCGGCAACAGCAACAAATTTTTTCAACAAATATATAAATCTGAAAACCAATCTTACAGGAGACAATTTCACCTTAATAAATAAGCGTCAATTGCAGTATCGCTCATTCGGAATTAATTTTACCTACCGGTTTGGAAGGTTGAAATTTAAAAAAGAGAGAGAAACCGAAGATATGAACCTCCCGGAACAGTCCGGAAACGAAAAGTAGCGATAATAATTAATAATCAGGAGACACCGGAACCGATAATACACCGATTCTTCATCTTGAATATATGAAATTGCGAATTTCAAACAGAACCTGACAATCATTAAAGATTTTTGCACTATCTTTGCCGCCAACCCGAAAACAGGCGTTTTTATTTCGGCTCTTGTTTTCATAAGTTCATAAAAAGTTCATTATTACGCAGAGATCCTGATTCAAAATTAAAGGAACAGTACCTTTGTAAAAAAGATGCACTTTATTGAATGGGGGGAAACCGTAATAAAGTTGTTTCAATGCAACCTGACACGGTATTAAAGTTCATTTTTCATTGATTTATCGGGCTGTTAGCTCAGTTGGTTTAGAGCATTACCTTGACAGGGTAGGGGTCACTGGTTCGAATCCAGTACAGCCCACGTAGTTACAATGGCGTTGTGTATGCCAGGTAACAAAATAGAACAAAGTTTACCTTAGTAACAATAAGAACCATTTCAACTTTCATTGATACGGTTCTTATTGTTTTATGCCCTTCACCTACCCGGATCAATTGACATTTGAATCCCCATACTGAAACAAAGCATGGAAATATTGAAAGTAGACATATGAAAGGGCTGATTTATCGCCAGCCTTAAAGTTTTCCCAAATCTCACTATCACTAGCCTTCACAATATTCATAAGTAGAATGCAAAAGTAAAAATAAAAACAATTTTAATTAAATCCCTCCCAAAGTTCGTTTAAGTAACCGGAAATTTACAATTTATCTGTTGATGAATACCCTCCCTCCGCTTCCAACAGCGGGGGTAGACGAACGGTTCCGAATTTTTCATCGTGCTTTTCCGAACCAGATTGGCTGATTATTTATCTTTTAAAGATAAATCTACAACATTGGAAGTATTGTTTGGGGCTTATAAAACAATTAAATTTAACCTAAAACCGTTCCCAGACAAAATTTTTCCACTTCTGGCGAAAACCGGCATGAATCGGACCAATTCCGATCACTTCCCGACGAAAACCGGCAGGAACTCAACCGGAAGTGATCGGAACCGGATGAAAACCTGCAGGAACTGATCGAATACCGGGAGGTTCTCGTTGAATTCCGACAGGTTTCGGATGAAAACCTGCAGGTTTCCGTCAAGTTCCTGTCAAAACCCGACAAGAACCTGCAAAAACCTCTCCGGTTCTGATCACTTTCCATCAGGAAGCTGCAGGAATTCGACGGGAAACGATCGGAATCGGCGAAATCGGATTGCGAATGGAAATAAAATGATAAAATATGCTCCAATAGTGAAAACCATTCATTGAGAAGTATTGAATTTGATTTGGATATTCAACTAAAAATAATGAGATCCGGAAGAAAGTGCATGTAGTTTTTGATTTTATCCGGCAGACCATAGCAGAATAAGTGGTCAGGGGAGGAATGTCATTGCAGAGATGACAAATAACCCCGACATCAAAACTTCTGATGTCCCCTGGGATACGCAGAAAGAGCTGACCGATTTATTGGAAAGTCGCTTTTTGGCAGCCCGGTACGGAATAAAGGCAGAGAGAGCATTGATGCATCAGACTTGAAGAGTTGCAGGACGATTCGGTGCGTATGATGGCACATGGCGTTGAAAGGTTCACCGATAATGATGATGCAATTGTTTTAAGCGCAGGATTTAATATTTCAAAACAGCCCATTCCTTCAGCAGGAGCTGATCTGATTATTGAGTCGGGCGAAAAATCGGGCTCAGTTATCATAAGCAGGAATGCGGTTCAAGGGGCAAAATCGTACCTCTGGCAATAAAGTCTGACTACTTTACCCGATAAAGACCCCTTCCATAATTCATTAAGCGCCCTCATTATAATTCATCCACTACTTATTTTGCAAATCTTTCGTAATTGGCTATGCGGTGCTTTCTGCTTTCAATCGGAAGAAACTACATGTCTCTATTTTAACCGGTTATGTGGAACCTTCATTCCCATCAATATCAATGCTGATGTTTATTTGAATTTTTTATGTATTTTTATTTAATCTGTTTCTAAATTAAATTTATATTTACTGCCAAAATAAATTTTTTATTAAATAATAATTTTTTGTTTAGTGAATTATCTACATAAAAAATTGCTCACAAAAGTCCCTGCATGCAATTCGGTTATCAGCGGTATAAAGATGGCCCGAAAGCTATGGGTATTTCAGGTACTTTTTGTTATCGGTATTCTGAACCTCCATGCACAGGGCGGATATAAAGGCGCAGGTACACCCTCGATAACCAATAGCGGAGCCAACATAGTGGGAGGCTCCGGAACCTATTGGGTAGTGAATAATGGCAACTTCAACCTTGTCAGTCCATTTGCCGCCAAAGCAGCCACGATGGATAATCTTACCATCGCCCCGGGGGGATCGCTCACCATCACGCCAACTACCTGCCTCACGGTCAGTGAAACACTCGCCAACCATAATACTTCCGGAACAGGTATTCGTTTGAAAAGCGATTCAACTGGAACGGGGTCACTTATTACCGCAGCTGCCTCGGTCACGGGAACCACAGCCGCCGGCCGATGGATGGCAGCCGGTAAATGGAATTTGGTGTCATCACCGATCACTCAGACAGTCACGGCCTTTCTCACGGCTAATCCCGTCATTGAAACCAATGGCGCCTTCAGGGCCATGATGGACTACAGTCCCGGATTAAACAGCTGGAATCCATTCTTCAAAACCGGGGCTGACAATGGCTCTCTGGGTGGTGGCCGCGGATTCGCCATGCACACAGCACCGGTCAATGCAGCGGTTACCTTCACCGGAACGCTTCAGGCGGGAACGCTTACTGTCACAGGACTTACAGCCGGAGCATGGAATTGTGTCGGCAACCCGTATACTTCTGCCATCGGGATAAATCTGGCAAGTACTGCCGTCAATGATTTTTTAACGGCCAATGTTGGAACCACGGCCAATCTTGATCCTTCGTTCGGGGCCATTTATATCTGGGAATCACCCGATGGTTCGAATAACCAGGCAGGAGGTTACACCATCATCTCCAATGTGCCTGTCTCTTCCACCGCATTTAATATTCAGCAGGGGCAGGCTTTTATGATCAAAACCAATACCACCGCCACCTCGGTTGACTTCAATCATGCTATGCAGCTTCATATTCCCAATATGGCTTTAAAGTCAGCTGCGATACCCTGGCCGGTTATTCAACTTACTGCCACGGTAAACAGTCAGAACAGCGTCGCCTACCTGGCCTTTAATGATCAGATGACAAAAGGGCTCGATCCCACCTATGATGTCGGGATGCTCCGGACCGATGCCCTGCTATCGGTCTATACCCGTCTGGCAGAAGACAACGGGGTACCGTTTGTGATCCAATCGCTCCCGGAAAGCAGTATAACCACCAATATTATCCCGGTTGGACTGGAAAGTGTAGCAGGGGGAGAAGTGATCTTTTCGGCTAAAACCACCAGCCTCCCTCCCGATTTAAAGGTAATTCTCGAGGATAAGGCCACCAAAACCTTTACCGATCTGGAAGCCGGTGTTTACAAGGCCACTATTGCAGCCAACTCAGTAATTACAGACCGCTTCCTGCTGCATACCTCAACTCAAACAATCAGTGATTTGCCGCCAGTGCCTTCTCAAAGTGAACTAAAAGCCTTTGAATTTCAGAATATGGAGATTCGCATTGAAGGAGCTGTAACCTCCCAGGCTGTAGCAACCCTTTACGATGCATTGGGACGGATCGTCCTGACCAGTAAGCTTACTGAAGGGAGTCTCAACACGATTCCCACTTCCAATATGAATAGCGGGATCTATCTGCTTAAGGTCGCAGACCTCGGAGTTTTTCACAGTTTTAAGTTGCTGATCACTCAGTAGGACATGGTTAATGAAGATACAAACAGAAAAAAAGAAAATAAATAATCAGGAAAATGAATATAAAGGCTCTCTTAACGATTTTAGCGCTGATAATCAGTGCAGGCGCATTCTCCCAGAGCGTGGGGATTAACAGCGACGGTTCAACCCCCAACAGCAGTGCCATACTCGATATCAGCTCGGTAAATCAGGGCTTGCTTATCCCACGTATTTCACTTGCCGGAATTAATGATGTGGCAACCATCGCCATACCGGCTGCAAGCCTTTTGGTTTATAATTTAACCAGTGGTCATGGTTTGACACCCGGCTTTTATTACAATGCCGGAACAACCGCAATAGCAGCCTGGACCAGAATATCCGATACCGTTGTCCAGGGCATGGTTGGACCTGCAGGGCCACAAGGTATTCAGGGAGCAACAGGAGCAACAGGGCCAGTGGGAGCAACAGGGCCGGCAGGATTAACCGGAATTGCCGGAAAAGATGGAGCTGCAGGTGAACAAGGGCCGGTAGGACCAATCGGACCCGAAGGAATGCAAGGTGATAAAGGGGATAAAGGGGATAAAGGGCAAGAGGGAGCAACAGGGCCGACAGGAGCAACTGGTTCATCTGCCGCCAATGTATTAACAGGAGTGGTTGCGGTGGCCAACGGGGGAACAAATTCATCAGCGACCCCAGTATCAGGTGGCGTAGCATACGGAGATTCTTCGGGTAAGATCCTGTTCACCGCCGCTGGTACAACCGGACAAATATTAGCCTCTGCAGGAGCGGGCATCCCGACATGGAGCAATGCATCTGCTCTGGCTGTCCCTTATACCGGAGCAACCAAGGCTGTTAATCTTGGAAATTATGATTTAGCTGTCAATACGCTGACTATCGGATTAGGCGGGAGTTCCGTCGGTACAAATACTGCCACCGGATTCCAGTCTCTCATGGCCAATACAAACGGAAATAATAATACGGCAAATGGAAATAATACCCTAAGGGCCAATACAACAGGAAATCAGAACACAGCAATCGGGAGTTCATCCCTTTCATCAATTATATCAGGAATAGCCAATACTGCTACCGGTTATGCTGCACTCATGTCTGCAACAACAGGATACGCCAATACAGCCAATGGGGCCCTTACTCTTCCTTATACATCCACAGGAGGTTTCAACACTGCAAATGGGGATCAATCCCTTCTCTCCAATACAACAGGTAATTATAACACTGCAAGTGGATTTGATGCTCTCCAGACAAATTCAACAGGAAATAACAATACCGGGATTGGTACTAGCGCCGATGTTTCAAGCGGAGATCTATCGAATGCCACTGCAATCGGATCCGGAGCAATTGTGTCGGCGAGCAATTCGGTTCGACTTGGAAATGCAAACGTAACTGTTATTGGTGGGCAGGTTGGCTGGACCGCGGCTTCGGATATCCGACTGAAGAAAAATATAACTAACACAAAATACGGATTGGCCACGGTGATGAAACTTAGGGCTGTCGATTACAACTTAATCAGTAATGATTTAAGGCAGGTTGGATTTATCGCCCAGGAAGTTAAAAAACTGGTCCCGGAAGTGATAACCGGGAAGGAGGGTGATATCAAAAAAGGGGAAACGCTTGGTATCACGTACGCCAACCTTGTGCCGGTGCTTAGCAGGGCAATCCAGGAACAACAGGCTCAAATTTCATCGCAGCAAAAGGAGATCGATGCACTGAAAAAAATGGTGGAGCAACTATTAAACAAAAAATAAGTAACTGAATAATCATTAGCGACCGGTTGATTATACATGACCCGAGTAATCAACCGGTCATTTGAAGCTTCAATAAAATCAGTAAACCGATGACATTTAAATTTCTAAAGTACAACTTTCTCATTGCTGCCATTTTGGGTTTAGCCGTTGTCAGTTGCAAAAAAGTGCCTCTCCCAACAGTTCCGGGGTCGCCTATAGTAATACTTAAGGGATTGGTAACGATAAATTCAGCCACCTTTTCCGATGTCGTATCCTCCGACGGAGGATTACCAATCACGCACCGGGGCATGTGCTGGAGTACCCTGCCCTTTCCCACTATCGCCAACTCCAAAACCACCGATGGTTCAGGTACCGGCAGTTTTACGAGCAATATTACCGGTATGAATTCCGGAACCACTTATTATATCAGGGCTTACGTTACCAATAATGCCGGCACTGCCTACGGTCCGCAGATCATAATAACTACGGTGATTGATGCCCCTGCTACGTTACCCTCGTTTTAACAGGGAGGAGTACGCCATATTTAAAATGTCAGCTTAACTGCCCAAAACCGATCGGTGAAAAACAACCTCAAAAAGGAATAACTCAGCAATGAATTAAAGAGACAATAAAAGAAACAGACCGCTATTCCTTAACACTTTGAACCGTAAATCCGGATAAAAAGGGAAGAATTCTGAATTGCTGATCTTTCAGCAATTCAGAATTCTTCATGTCGGGGTATAGAGGCAGGATATTATGTATTTTTATCAGAATAATATTCATCCCCTAAGACTGATTAATTCATGGTGAACGCTGCTAAAATAATCCTGATTTATTTCCTCCTGCTGACGACAATCTGCAAGGGTCAGCACCTGACCCCGGACCCAGCCTCCGGATTACAATCATCGATGATCTGGTCTTCTTCGGTGCCAAACGGGAAGCAGGAATATGTAGTCTTCCGCAAAAGCTTTGATCTTAACGAGACTCCGGCTTCCGCTGCAAAACTTCAGTTGTTTGCAGATTCCCGCTATCTGCTGTGGATCAACGGCCATTATATTCTGAGAGGTCCCTGCCGGTTTAATCCTAAGAGAGCTGAATTTGATGTTACTGATATCCGGTCCTTTTTGAAAAAGGGGAAAAATGTTCTGGTTGTTTTGGCTCATAATTATGGTAATGCCATCAATGGCCACATTATGAAACATTCTCCCGGGCTAACCGCAGCGTTGAAAATATCGGGCCAGGAGATCATTCGTACCGACTCCACCTGGCGTTTTAATAATCATACCAGGTACCAGGATTCTCCCGAATCATGGAATACCATTCCCGATGTCATTGATGGCCGTATCGATGCAGCTGACTGGATCGACGCTGATTTTAATGATTCAGGGTGGCTCTTTGCCAAATCTACCGGTGGAAACAAGTGGGGAACTATGTATCCGCGCGAAATTCCCCTAACAAAAGAAACGGAACTTAAGAACCTCCGGTTGCTCCCCTCGGGGAAACCGCTAAGTGAAGCGTTGCCAATCGAACTTAATGCAGGACAAGAGATCCTGATAGATCTTTGCCAGATGTCGATGGCTTATACGTCAATGGATCTGGATGGTGAAGCGGGAAGCCGGATAACGATGAAATACGCCCTGCGGTATAAAAACGGTAAACCTGCAGAAATGTACGGAAACGGGAATCATTATACAGCCAGGGCCGGTCTTCAGAATTTTATGACTACCGATCAATGGGGATGTCATTACATGCTGGTGAGGTGCGATTCGGGACATGTCAGATTGCTTGGAATCCGGATTACCGACCGCCGTTATCCGTTTCAGCGGATCGGGAGTTTTAGCTGCAGCGACAGTATCCTGACCAGGCTTTGGGAAATGGCGCAAAATACCATTGAGGTCACAAGTGATGACGGTTACGGTTCAGATGCCCGTGAAAGGAATGAATGGATTCAGGATTCGGGAAAGGCCAGTTTTTCAACCACGAGGGTGGGCTCAGCCGGTAAGGATGATAATGGGAAACTTGTTTTTTCGGACCCGCGCCTGCTCAAAAACATGTTGCGCCATGCCGCTCAGTCACAACTGCCCAACGGCCAGCTCCTGGCAACATTCCCCACAGACCGGGGACCTGAAGATTGCCATTATGTTATCGACGATTATTCCTGCCAATGGTTCGAGGGGCTTAAAACTTACTATGATGCTACCGGAGACAAGAAATTTGTCGGCCAGATGTGGCCAACGCTGATTGCTCAAATCAACTGGTTCCTCAATCACCGCTCCCAACGGGGGCTGCTGTTAGCCCGGGAGTACACCTCATTCGACAATCCATTTGCCTATATCACCTGCGAAGGTGCCACAATTAATGCTTTTTTCTATTCGGCCTTAAAGGCTTCAGAATATCTTGCCGGCGTTTTGGGTGAGAGTCAGAAAATGGCCGGATTTAAAAAATCGGCCGCTGATCTTAAAAAAATATATAACAGGGAGATTTGGAATGAACAGGAGAACGCCTACAATTCGGCATTATATAATGGAAAGGTTTATGCTCCGACCGTCCATGCCCAGCTGATTGCGTTGCACTATGGTCTTGTTCCGGAGAATAGGCTGGCATCAGTTCAGAAATGGTTCCTTACCAATTATAAAAATCCGGGAATGAAACATATCTGTACTAATCCAGATTTTGAAAAGATGGTTAATCAGAAAGCCGGAATTGAAATGCCCGTCACCTACTTCTGGGTTTTCAGTCAGCTTTACCGGATAGACTCAGACAAACTGGACAAGGAAGCCATTCAGGAGATCCGCCGTCGCTGGACACCCATGATTGTCTTCCAGCAGGATGCCGGCACCCTGTGCGAATCGTTTACCGATGAAAAAGGGGAAGGGGCCAGCGAGTCCTGTCACAATTACGGTTCCGTTCCAGCTTTCTTCCTCAGTTCATATGTTTTGGGCGTTCGGATGGAAGGACCGGTTTGGAAGAAGCAAATAGTGATAGAACCCCGGCTGGGAGATCTGACCAATGCCAGTGGTGTGGTGGTCACAGAACCTGGCCCCGTGTCGGTTTCCTGGAAAGGCTCTGAACAGGGGAATTCGCTGGAATACAAGGTTAAGATCCCATCGGGAATTCATGCAACCCTTCATCTGCCCAAATTATCGGGAAGAACTAACCTGACCATGAACGGGAAAGTGCTGATCCGCAACGGCGTTCCTGCAAAAGGGATCAAAACGGAGGGCAGATGGATCATTATTCAAAATATCCCGAAGCTATGTTCCGGCAGATTGGATTAAATTCTGTCCGTAAAAACACACCCGGATCTTAGTGAAAAAGCTATAATTTTTTCACTAAGCCCGATTCCCAATGAAGGATTTTTAACGCGATTCTCCCTTTTCGGATGCCCCACCGCTGCCCCATTCTACATTCGGCCGTGGACCCATCTGCAGGACAAGTGTTCCCCCTTTTACAAGATCACTATGGGTAAAGGATGGTTTATTGAGCGCTTCTCCATTCAGTAAAGCCGCCTGAATATATTTGTTTTTCGTCGAGACATCCTTTGCCTCAATTGTAAAAGTTTTGCTATTTCCGACATGGATAACTGTCTTCTCAAAGATAGGACTGCCAATATCGTAAACCGGATTCCCGGGGCAGACCGGGTAAAAGCCCAGGGCGCTGAAAACATACCACGAGGACAATTCTCCCTCATCTTCGTCTCCGCAAATTCCTAACGGACCATCATTGTACCAGATTTTCATGATGTCCCTAACCCGTCGTTGTGTCTTCCACGGCTTTCCCGCATAATTATAAAGGTAAGGAATGTGAAACCCAGGCTCATTGCCATGATTGTATTGCCCGATCAGACCAGTGCCATCCGGAAACTTATATAGGAATTCAAATTTCAAACCTTTTCCTCCGAATTGTTCCTGAAAGAGGGCATCAAGTTTACGGTCAAACTGATCATTGCCTCCCATCAGCCTGATCAGACCGGCAACGTCGTGCTGAACATGGAAGGTATAAGTCCAGGCATTTGTCTCCGTATAATAATCACGTCCACCCTGGCCTCCGCTCCAGATCGGATCCAATCGCTTATCGTTAAACACCCAGTTTCCGTCGGCCGATTTTGGAGCCATAAAGCCAATCCGGGAGTCGTAAAGATTCTGATAATTGTGTGACCGTTTTAAGAAAAAATCATAATCGGCCGTTTTATTCAGCGATCTGGCCATTTGGGCAAGGCACCAGTCATCAAAACTATGCTCCAGGGTAACAGCTACCGCCTGTCTTTTCTCAAAATTGTGAACCGCCGGGACCCACTCCTTTTCACCCAGTCGAAGTGCAGGAAAAAATCCCCTGGTTTGATAGACACTATCCAATTCAGTCAGGGGGCCATTGCACCACGGAAGCATTGTTGCCTCCAGTGCGTTCTTTTTCATCCCTTCATAAGCTTTTTCAACATCAAAATCCCGGAATCCCTTGAGCCAGGCATCGGTTATTGTAGCGGTTTCATGACGTCCGGTCATTACGCGGTGATCGAGTGCCGCGTCTCCCAGCCAATGACACTGTTCATACATGCGGATATAAGACCGGACAAAATCATTCTGACGTTCAGGTTCAAGGATAAGATTCAGGGGGAAAAGGGACCTGAATGACCCCCAGCTCTCTCCCGGCTGGTAAAAATCGTGCCCTTCAGTGGGATGAACCCGATTATCAAAACTGCTGAAATAACGGTTATCCTCTGTAAGATTTGTCAGTTTCCTTCCCAGCGCGCGATACATAGCCGTGTAAAAAACGCGCTTCTGGCTTTCACTTCCTCCTGTAACCTCAATTTTACCCAGTGCCTCATTCCATATCTTTTTTCCCCGGGCTTTGACTTTTTCAAAATCCCAGTCCGGAATTTCCTTTTCGAGGTTGAGCCTGGCCTGGTCCTCGCTGATGTATGAAAAGCCAATCCTGACCTGAACCGCTTCACTTTTTTTCGTTGGGAATGTGGTGTAAAAACCGATATCATTACCGGATTTTCCGGTTTCCCCCGGGTTGATTTTTTTATCCGCTAAGCCGCCATGTACTTGTAAAGGTTTACTGAACACTGCATGAAAATAGAATTTCCGGTCCGGCAGGGCGCCTTTGGGATAGGTCTGGAAGCCCTCGATAACCTGGTCGTTCAAAATTTTAAACTCAGAACTCTTAAAAAGGTTAACGATTAGATTGGAATTTGCAGCCTCGGGGAAGGTAAAGCGGTAAATAGAGGAATGTTCCGTGGCTGTATATTCGACCTCAATGTTGTTCTCTTCAAGAAGCACCGAATAATAATAGGGTGTTGCCATCTCCAGGTCATGGTCAAACCGGGACGCATTTTCGTCCGGGCTTGCCTTCAAAGCGCCTGTTGTGGCCATTAACGAGAAGGTCCCGGCTCCCTTTGAAAAATCGCCCGACAGCGAAACTGTTGAAAAAGCATAGATCCTGTCTGCAAGGTAGACATCCCTGATTCCCGGAGTGGTGGTTGGAATGAGTCTGATCATCCCGTGAGGAAGCTGCACATCGGGCGTTGTTGCCGTCAGAAGGTGGCCAATGGTGCCAATATTCGGATTGACATAATCAACCGGTTCCTGGCTATATACAATGCTTGCAAACACATTTAGGAATATATTGCTGATGAGAATCAGCCTTAAAAAACTTTTGGTTTTGATATACATATCCAGTTTCTTACTATTTTATTGAAAATGATTTTGCTAATAACTAAATTATCAGCCAAATATTCCGGTGCGTTGCACCTTTTGGACTCAAATTATTAACCTTCTGTAAATATCGCGGTGCTCTGCACCTTAATAAGTAAGCGGAATGATTTAATGTCAAAATTATATCTTTCTATATCTCAGATAATCAATTCGTAACAATACAAATACAACAGATAACGGAAAACATTATTCATTGAAAATTACTTAATTTGTTTAAGCAGCAGAGCTGAGAAATATTTGTAGAATTAATATTATAAAACGCAGTTTTTAAGGTGCAGAGCACCGCGATATACTATTCAGCATTCACTAAATACGAAGAAACTAATAAATTGACTGACTAAAAGAGTTGGTTATTATTTCAGTTTTATTCCTTTGGTTTACTTTATCCCCTGCTTCTTATATACTTTGACATAATCCACAATGAACTCATCCGGAAAAACGGTATTGCGGAGATCATTCTTATCTGAAGGGAGCTCCATGCTTAATATCAGGTATTCCTCGATATTGGATATCCCCTTCGTAACTTCGTAATACCTGTATCCGTCGACATAAAAAATATACCGGTCGGGGAACCATTCCACCCCAAAAGTATGAAAACCCTTGCTCACCCCTTTCCGGTAGCTCTGCATCCCGTGGGTTGATTGTTGATGGGGACCGTAGGCCCAGTGGACATTATGCGAAACGATATCGGTCCCAAGTTTTTTGAAAAACTCCATGATATCAATCTCGGCGCCAAAGATTGAGGGGTCTTCACCTTTTGAAATATCGGGAGATTGTATCCAGAACGCGCCCCAAACTCCGGGTGATCGTTGAAGCTGGGCCCTGCACTCAAAATAACCATATTTGGTCATCAGACGTCCCTGGGTTCCAACGGCTCCGATTAAAATACTGTCTCCCTTTTTAATTGCAGAAAGCTTCAGAAACCCGTTTTCAACTTTGACGGCCTGTGCTGAAACAAAACCCAACGCCCGTGGCCCTACCCCCCTGACTGCCCACTTTTTGGGATCAAGCTGATTCCCGTTAAACTGATCCTCCCAGAACAAACGGTATCCTAGCGATTTGGGAGTGTACTTTTTAGGCGCCATGGGGTTTTGTGCCGGCCGCTGGGCAGAGCAATAGATTACGAATAACACCAGGATACCAGTCAGACTGAGATTTTTCATTTTAGCATTGTTAAGTCTTTACCGCAAAACGTAAGGGCTTCAAAAAAACATTAATTCTTTGTGCCCCCTGCGTGCTTTGCGGGAAGAAAGTGATGAAAGAATTTCTCGTAAAGAACACAAAGGTTTCCCAAAAAAAGGATCCAACAGGCTAATTTAATCCCCCCTGACCGCGGTACAATTTCACCGGTTTATCGAGTTTTAATTTCAGTACGGTAATATAGTTATCCAGAACATTCCCGGGGATATCGATGTATACCAATCCGGGGACCGGGCTCCATGAAATCTTGCCAACCACCTTATGCGGCAATAGGGTGCCATTCCCAACCACCGAGATCTCCTTAATCGTATTGACCAGACCTTTAAGCATCACCGTTCCGGAGACGTGACCGTGCAGAAACAGGTAGAGTGAAGTGGAGTCTTTCGACAGGGTGGTTGGGCCATAAAAATGGCCTTGTGGAAGGCCTCCCACTGTGTTAAAAATTGCCTCACCGTGTTTCTTGTTCCACGCTCCCAATTCCTTTAACACGTGAATCTGTTCATCCGCTATTGTTCCATCGGCCTTGGGACCCATATCGAGTAACAAATTGCCGCCGTTTGAAACAGCATCAACGAAGATGGTGATCACCTCATACGGAGTTTTCCACGTATCATCACGATGATAACCCCAGTTTTCACTGGTGGTCATACATAATTCCCACCAGTTGTATTTAGGCCGTGAGACCGGGAAGTTTTGTTCCGGAGTTTCATAATCACCATATCCCTGGAGGCGGCCGTTAATAATCGCATTTGGGTTTCCGGAGAGGATCAGATGGCGTACTTTCTGCGATTCCCACTCTTCCGCGCTATGTTCCCAATCACCGTCAAACCACCATAAATCGGGTTTAAACATCGCATTGATCTCCTTGATCTGTCCCTGGAAGAAATTCCGGAAGCGGCCCCAGCGTTCATAATCATCGGGCACATTGTAACGCGAACTATCCTTTAAAAAACCCGGATAGTTTATGTTTGACCAGTCGATCAGCGAGAAATAGGCACCACATTTAATATCCCTTTTCCTCAGTTCCTCAAACAGCGGCTTTACCATATCCCGTTTTGCAGGGGTTGATTTCACGATGCTCAGGTCATTCAGTTTCGTATCGTACATCGCTACCCCATCGTGATGTTTGGTGGTTAGTACGGCATATCGCGCACCGCTCTCCTGGATCAGGTCGGCCCAAAAAACAGGATTGTAATTCTTCAGGGTGAACCCTTTAAGCTGTTTCATATAGTCAGCATGGCTGATTTTTTTGTTGTGAAAGCTCCATGACTCGTCGATCCCGTCGACGGCATAAATCCCCGCATGGATAAAAATACCCAGTTTCGCATCCCCAAACCATTGCATCTTACTGCTGATTTCCTTGGGATCGATCTTAGACTGACCAAATCCCTGAACCATCGCTGACACCACCAATCCGCACAATAAAATAATTCCTTTAAACTTCATAACTTAATTTTTTATAATTTTTATTCGTTGTTTTTTAATTCCAGCATTGCACAACCCCTGACGAGGGGAACATTCAGGATAAAGCTCTTTCCCCTTTTCCGGTATGCAATATTAACCGGCATCCCTGATCCGGGATACCAGGCAAGACACTTAAATCCATCCTTCAAACCATCCGGATCATTCAAAACCACCTCAACCTTATCCTTTCTTCCATAAACAACAGGAATTGAATATCCGGTTTTAACCTTAAACAGGTTTACCCTTGCCAATCCATCCCCGGCACTGATAACATGTGGTTTTAGGACCCATTCGCGTCCCTGCATCAGTTTCATCAGCGGACCATAATCCTCGTAAAACCGGTCCACATCGGGTGACTGGGTAATGGAGTGATCGTTATTGGGGAACGGGTACATTGGGAAAATTCCCATATAGAGGTATTTCTGGAAGAAACTGTCGCCTCCTTCCCTTCTCACGGTCGCTGCATTATCGGTCCAGCCCAGGGCGGGCTTGGCAATACACATAAAGGCGGTAAGATTCAGGGAATTGCCGCAATAGGTAAACTCGTCAAATAATCCGTCAACATCGCTGAGCAAATCGATGCGCTTATCGTGGT